>Ga0213839_1000090_pt1 | contig 250817 bp, 326 predicted proteins | sample SWPATP21_FD_160075 | JGI IMG/M metagenome (GOLD analysis project Ga0213839, IMG submission 160075) | Coastal seawater microbial communities from Marineland, Florida, United States - SWPA TP2 #1 | ecosystem: Environmental > Aquatic > Marine > Coastal | place: USA: Florida | collected 2016-08-14
GAAAGAAACGCCAGGCTTCTCACCGGTGTGGTTAGTGAAAATCATCGAGACGTTCTTGCGACCAAGAAGACGCTTGATCTTCCGAAGACCTCGGGAGTGAACACCCGCCGGTCCAGCCATGTTTTCCTTCTCGGGGTCATCGGCAGTCATCTTAGCGATGAGTGCAGCGGCCGAGTCACAGACGATGAGCATCTGGGGAGGACCACCCTCATCCTGGTCCTCCAGCTCGTTGAGGAGGTACACCAGGTAATTGTAGTAATCGTCCCCATTGTCGTGAGCCTCCATAGTGAAAAGCTCATGCTCGGGGTCAACCCTGTTGGCCAGCATATATCCCTTATCCCAACTTTCCTCAGCATCCCATGCATCAACCGGGATACCTGACTCAAGGGTTGCCGCCATGGTCTGGAAGCAGAGGGTAGTCTTACCAGAATGTTCAGGGCCAAAGTACACCACGAGCTTGCCACCGGGAATGCCTCCTCCAGTCACAAGGTCCAGGTAATGGGACCCGGTGGTCAAGCAATCGCCAACGAGCTTTGGGCGCAGCTTCCGACGCCGGAAACCGAGCTTCTTCCGAGCCTTCTTCATTCCAGCACTTTCACGGTCGATCTTCGCACCTCGACCCTTGTACTGATCACATGCGGGGGTACCCGTACCGACCCCACGTCCGAGGCGACACGAAATACCCGGAGGCAGGCCGCTCTTCTCAAAGAAGGTATCAATGAACGAACACTGACCGCAGAAATGGTCAGCAAGAACCTTGCGACCGTGTGGGGCTTCGGGTATATCGGTTTTCTTGGCAGGCATTGTTGCTATACCTCAATATCAGTGATGGGGGTAACGTTCTCGGCCATACAACCAGTACAATTCACTCTGGATCCAAACCAGTTGCGGCTTTCGGATAGAGTTTCCTTTCCACACTCAGGACAAAGACCCGGAACGACTCGGCTTTGGAACCCAGAAACGACCCCATCCTCCGAGAAATCGAGGCCGATGTCCCCATTCACTCGCTCATTCCTGAAATAGGGCTGGGTCTCGATGTCCTTGGGATAGACGAGGGTATAATATGTCTGGGTCCTATGGTCGAATGGTTCCTTAACCCTAGACCCTTCCTCGATGACCTTCACCAGGGACTTGAGGTTGGACATCAGGGGCTTGATGTCCGCCATTGTGTCAAAATGACCTCGAAACTTAGATGCCACTACCATCTCAGCCCAGGAACTGGAGGACAGGATATTAAGAATAAGTTCACCACGCAGAGTGATTTGGCATGTACTGGGTCCAATCTTCTTCAGCAAACCCTGACTGAACAGACTTGCCATGACCCGACCAAAATTGGATTGGCGGTCCATGGAATACTCCCGGATAGCCGTCCGCAAAAGGTGACCCTCTGACACATTGGGACTGGGCACATACCACTTCTGGACCACAGAAGAAGACTCTACAACAAATTCAGACGCCTTGAACCCTCTTTTGGGAAGGACGTTCTTGTCATCTAGGGTTGGTTTGGACACGAAGAGCATGCTCTTTGACCCCAATGGCCTCCTCTGACCAGGACCATCCCACAACTTCCACTGGATGGTGCTGCCCTTATTTGCAGACTCCAAAGCGAGGAGGGCCTGTGACCATACCCACTTGTAAATCACACCCTCGTCAGAGGAGGGATGATCAGCAGGAGTCACAGCAGGGTCTACAGGTTGAATGAACAGTGGACCCGGACGCTGAGAGACCCCAGCCGTCTTATATCCCGCGGCCTTCAGAACTTTCTTTCCTCCCCGGATGAATTCTGGATCCATACCATCCTTAGCCCCCAGTACAGCAGTAATCATCCCACTGCTTTCCAATTTCTGTAGAGCTTTGATTATCCTTGAGCCCGGAAGGCCAACCTCAAGGCAAATATCATAAACAAGACTGCCCAGGTTGAGCACAGATGGAGTACTACGACCCGTATCCCACTTGGACACAGTGTCTACAGTCAGAAACCCAGATTCGGCCATCCTCTGGTATCGTCTAGCAATGCCTTCAGACCCAACACATCCAGACTCCAAAACAACGTCCACTGGACCGCTCAATTTGGTCCGGCATATCCACTCGCATGAGACCATCCGTCGACTCTGGAACATTGGCACCGCGGCGATGTGGAGAAGCAACAATTCCCCGACCCCAATGTTCACAGAAGTGCCCAAATATTCGGTAAGAGCCCGGGAGATATGAAGCCTGGAGAGACCTCGGGCTGCCGTCAGAGCAGTATACTGCTCGATGGCCCCCAGGTCAATGGACTGCTTCTTTCGAAGGGCAGAGTCCAGACCCTTCTTGTCGGTCACCCTGGAGAGGTCCACCCTGGTACATTTGGCGTCGGGGTGGAACGCCTGCACTTGTTTCTGGATGGCCAGAGATAGAGCCTCGCCTTCGTTGGTCTGGGGGAACCCCAAGTATACCACGTCTGTGTCCAGATTGGCCAACGTGGATACGGTTCCCGGGTGAAGGGATATCCCCTTTGGACCCACCTTCATTCGGTGCTCGGGTAGACAAAGCACCGAATCGTGGATACGACCCAGGAATTCAGCCCGGCTAGGGGACTGCACGAAAATAACGGACATTTGCTCTCCCTAGAACAGGCCGAGAGGGCGTAGCCTGTCCCCTAGTGAGTTCAGGTCATCCTGATTTAGCAGGACGTCATGGATGATCTTACCATCCTTGAAGAAGCGAATCCGTGGGGCCCGAGCGATATCCACCAGGTGGCTTTGAGTCTCATCGATAGGCATCACAAACACTGGTTGTGATCCCTTAATACCATGAAGGTGCTCGACGAACTTCAGATGCTTTTTGGTTGGCGCTACCATCAGAAGGGCAAACTCCTGATTATCCCTGATAAGAGAGGTATATTGGTGCGCATGGACGTAGGTGAAACCTTCAGACCCCACGAATTGCATATCTTACCTCACTCCATCGGCCGACGCTTGCGCCGACGCTTGCGAGGTGCCTCTTCGGAATCAGACTTGGTCGGAGGGCGCTTGCGCCGACGCTTACGCGGAGGCGGGGCCTCGTCCTCGCCATCAGCAGGAGGACGAGACTTGCGGGTACGAGTCCGAGTCTTGCCTCTGGCGGACTTGCTACCGGTCTTCTTCGAACGACGGCGACGGCGAGGAGCCTCTTCCTCCTCCTCGTCATCTTCGGAGCCCGTGTCCTTCCAAGCGTTATCGTTCTCATCCTTGCCTTCATACAACTCACGACGGGGGCGACCGTCGTCGTCATAATACCCAGACCGCTCCATGAACCGACGCATGTTGTCAGGGTCAACGTCAGCAGCCGCCATCTCTTCCAGAGGAAGAAGACCGGCCTCCTCGATCACCTTCATGCCTACCAGCGCCTTGGGGTTCTCACGACGGAGCTTGAAAATCCCCATGATATTGGTCTTCTTGCCGTTCTTGAGAATGTAGCGGCCGAAAACCTCTTTTATCTCATCTGAAGTGAGAGGGTGATTTGGAGCGTCATTGCACTTCTGTACGGAATACATGTCGTCGGCACGACGAGCCGTCTTGTCGAGGCTCATGGTGATGTCAAATCCCTGTTTGGGGTCAGCGGGATCGACACGTTCAAACTTGGCGATCTTATCGATAGCCTTCATAGGAGTGTAGGGCATTCCAGATTTACCCAGAACACCGAAGTCAGAATTACCCTTGACCACATCCCGGCCGCGGATCGTCTTGACGTTGCGCTCGAAGCAGAACCACCAGGTACGCTGATTTGGGCGGGACTTGAAATCATCACACATGGGGCAGCAAAGGCGGTCCAGACGGACGGCCTTACCATTTTCCATAGCCCGAGGACAGAACCGGTCCTTGTTGCGGTCCGTTCCTCTGGGCACCTCGATCCCCTGTCGCTCCAGGGCGACAGCCTTTACGACCTCGGAATCATACCAGCCCTGACCGGTCTTGGGGTTCTTCCAATCAACAACCTTCTCACGGAAGAGGTCGAACTTGGGGCAGAGGAAAGGAACACCAGGCGGAGCCTTCGGGGGCTTGAACTCCCTGCCCTCGGCGATGGCCTTTTCTCGCATTGACCCGAGCTTGTCAGCGTAGTCGCCGGCTCCCTGAACACACCAATGGTTGGCGATGTCCTGGACGGGACCCACAAGCCGGAAACGACGATTCCGGTTATCAGGTACGATGAAGTTGACATCCTCGTCCCAGCGGCTGCGTCGCTCGCTGCCGCGGTCACTGTAATTGCGCATATTCAAATTTTCCTAATGGTGGCGTCATGGTCGTCATGACGGTTGGTGGGATGGTAACCAAGTGGTGGCGCCATTTAGGCGATGTGGTGTTGTGTTGCAACAATCGCAACACTCAGAATTTAAGGCACGTCACCCACATAAGAGGGCGCCCACAGAATGTCACAGGTATCCGTGCCGTTGGCTTCCAAAAGAACCCCCAGAGAGTAGATACGGGACCCAGTTGCGGAGGGCTCTGTGGTTGTGGCCTTGCCGATTGCATTGGACAGGTATACCGGATTACCGACATCCCCAGCCACCGGAGTGGAACTGAACTTCGCCGTCACCTGATGCCCAAAGAAATTGTGGACAGATGCGATATCCCCCGACGATGTATCGGCCAGAGCCACTGCTAGGGCATTCTGTCGAGTTCCCACATCATTCGAATCGGCCAAAAGCCAGCCCCCAGCAGGTCCAATGCACAAGATTTCCCCTGCCGACAGAGATGCTTTGGACTCAATGCGAGGACCACGAAGGGCGGCCCAAAGACCCCTCACCAGGTATCCAATTACGGTCTTGTCAATCTGGGTGAGGTCTGGTCCGTCGGTAGCAGGGCTGCCCACAGGCTTCGGATTCCAGGCAGCGCCGGCCAGAAATTGATTGCCACTGATGTCTACTGTATTCCAATTGGGACTGGACCCTACATCGCCTAGGGATGCCCGAACAACGGACAATCCGGCGGGGTCAGCCAGGTAAGCCTCTTCCACTACCTGAATGATGGCTGCCTTCAAGTCTGCATACTCGCTCATGTTACGACCTCTTCATCTGATCGACCGCAATGAGGGCCATCTGTCGGAGTCTTTCACGGACTATGTCCAGTGGGTACATGTCCTTACTATCCGGGACAAGGTCAAAGGTACCAAAACAGCAACAGATGACCATTCTTTCTTTGTAGGATAGGGCCGACATGTAGTCACTAGCCTGAGTGGATGACTTCCGGGACAACGAGTCCTCTACAGACTCACCTTCGTCTACTACGTTGTCTCGAAGCATGGTGCCAGGGTCGTCTTCGGACAGTGGACTTTCAAGACTGACTGGACGATTGATCTGAATGGCCTGCATGACTTCGACCACTTGCTCCTCGGTCATCTTCATTTCTTTGGCGATGGCGGGGATGTCGCCTACAATCCCCTTGTCGTGGCTCATCTGCTCCATCTTGCGGTACACCTGCCAAAGAGGGGCAGGGATCTTGCACATGTTGGCTTCGGTCTTAAGATGAAGCAGGACCGAAGCCTGAATCCAGTTGCGAGCCAGTCCCGAAAATGCCTTTTCCCGATTGGGGTCGAAATAATTGGCTGCTCGAACCAAACCAGTGGACCCGTGCTGGAAGTTGTCGAGTATCTGCTGTTCTGACCTTCCATACTTCCGAGCCATCTGCATCACCAAGCGACGGAAGGAGACCAGAACCTTTGTCCTCATGGCCATAGCAATCTTCATGTGCCACTGTACCTGCTTGACCACCCCGTAGAAGTGAGTTTGTGTCGCCCCAAACCTTTCCTCCATTGACCTCGCTTTCATTTCCAGTCTTGCTACTTCCAGTCTCAACTTCGGTCGAACCCTTTCCCCTATATCCTCAAGTCGTTCAACTTCCAGCCGTTTAGGGATGGCTTGGTCAACATACATGCAGTAGCGCTTGGTGCTTCGGAGGAATGACTCTCCTAGGATGATATACACTGCATAGACGAAAGGAAGAGATTCCTTGTGTTGAACATAGGGGGATATTGTATCCTTTTCCTTCATCGCTGAGTGATACATGAAGTCCAAACCCAGCTCAATCAGCAGAACTTCCCGCGGCAGATAATCATCAACTTCATACCCACCCCGCTCTCTGATGATGTCCTCCCCGTAGAAGATCGTGACATTTTTGAGAACCTTCGCCGCCATCTTGGTGGTATTCTCAATCATGAAGGCATCGAAGAAGGAAGTATGAGCGCCTATCAGGTCAGCAACGTCTTCAATCACCTCATAGAACTCATGATACCACCACACCATCTCTCTATGGGGTATCAACGGTGCGTTGTATAGGGTTCCGAGATTGTACACTAGACCCCCCTAGGTCCTACAGGTTAAAGGAAACACACGGGTAACCGCATGCCTGAAAACATACCGAAGCTGAACCTCGGTCAGATAATACGCCTTACACCCAAGCAGATACGCCAAAGGGGCGTCAGGACGTGCTCAGTGAGGGTGTCCAGGGTGTCCGTTGAACTCGATGACTTCGGTGCCTCGAAGGTTGTCCAATCGCGTTCGCTCTGTATTGACAGAGTACACGTTTCCTCTATTCGATTCTACCATTCGGAAGGAATTCCATCCTCCCTGGTAGCACTTCGAAACCTCCGTCGAGAAATCCCAACGGGCCGGGAACTCTACGGAGTACCGGTATGGGTATCCTGTGATTGTGAATGGTTTCTGTATGACTGCGAGGTTGCCCTGAACCGCTATGGGTGCACAGACATCCGGTTCTCCAACGGTGACTACCCCGTTGTACGAAACAGTGGGATGGTCCCTCGCCTATGCAAGCATCTGATTGCATTGGCTCCGCTCGCCGTGGCGGCCAAGGAGAAGAGCAACCGGCCGGTGTCTTCTCCTACGTACCCTGTGCGACCTGGACCATTGCCCAGTCAGCTGCAACGTCAACTTGAAAGGGCCAAAGACCTTCCGAGTAGGGAAGAACTCGATGAAGCCATGAAGGGTGTCACCGATTTTCTTTGACGATGTCCCATAGAACCTGGGTTCTATTGGCCTGCATCTTTCGGATGCCTGCATCGATCAAGGCAACCCGCTTGTAGTCATCATCTGAAAGGACGTGAAGAGACTTGCGCTTCTCCCGACCGACCAAGGCACCCTCTCGGTGGTGGATGTGGACCGTCGAATCGGGGTCCACATCCAGGGTCTCAACCCACCCGATATAATGGCGGTCAGTGACCTCACAGTAGAAAAACACCCGAGTCCAATCGGGAGTAACCTCGGCAACATGTGGCATGAATCACCTCTAATGGATGGAGTTTAGTGGAGACTGCATGCCCGAATGGCCCGAAGTCAAAGTGGTAGTCCACCAGCTCCAAAGACTGGTAGGGTCTGTCACTTCAAGATCCTGGTCCAACTCCAAGTACAACCCAGGCAGAAAACTCGGCGGGATAGAAGGACTGAAGGTCAAGAGAATCCGGCAGCGGGCCAAGTTCATCGAATTTCACCTTCGGCAAGGTTCGACCCGCAAAGTAGTCATCTTCCATCTTGGCATGTCAGGAAAGCTTGGTATCGTTCCTCTGAGTAGCCCAGCTCTACAGGGTGTTCACTGCCACGCGTGGATGGCTTTCGAACACAAAGAGGCCCTAGTGTTCGTGGATCCCCGAAAGTTCGGGCGGGCCATGGTCATTGAAGACCCCAGCGTATATCGCTTCGAGTTATACAAAAATATAGGCCCCGAAGCGGCGGCTATTGACTTCAACACCTTTCACAGTCGCGTGTCCCAGAAACCGAAATGGACGGTCAAGAAGGCTTTGCTTGACCAAAGCCTGGTTTCAGGATACGGCAATATATATGCGAATGAAATCTTGCATTATGCCCAGGTTCATCCCCACTCAAGGATAGAGCTTGTTCCCCGAGAGCGATGGTTGGCAATCCACGGAGCAACCCCACGTCTGTTTGACCATGCCTTCCGATGCGGAGGTTCTAGTCCCCAAAGCTTCCGAGGGCCAAATGGCGAGTCGGGGACCTTCCAAAACCACCACAGGATATACGGAAGGGAGGGAAAACCTTGTAACAGGTGTGGCAGGCCCATAATGAAAGGGTACCTCGATGGGAGGAGCACCTTTTGGTGCCAATGTTCAACAATCTTCGATTATTAGGAGAGGCCATGCGTATGGTGGTTTTCTATTTGCTTCTGACTGGCTGTGTTTCCGAAGACACGGCTGTGTCTTATGCTCGGCGAGCCCACCCCGAGTGCTCCGGTCATGACGCCCTGTCACACCGATGGGCGGAAACCAGCCAGACCGAGGTGTCTATGGTCTGTGGGCCACCTGACCAGCCGGTGCGCCGTTCCATCACCGTCAAATGTGTGCATGGATTCGGCATTTTCGCCGATACCACCTGTCACGAAAACAACTGAGGGAGGTCCCACGTGGCCAAGGTTACGCTCAAATCTGCTGCCTATCTCAGGGGTGAGAAGGTGGTGTCCATCTTGGCCGTGTCCGAAGGCCAAATCCAATCCTCGCTCTTCTTCCGGCTGGGTATGAAGTGCATGGAGAGAAAGAACGAGGATGGGGATGTTAGGGAGATTTGGTACTATGACCACCCCACCAACATCATGGCCATCCGCAATCTCAAGATGTCTTGGAAGGCCCAGGGAGTTGACCTCACTCTAGACTTGACCGATGCACTTGGTAATTCCATGGTTGACCTTTTGCATCCACGGGCGGTGAGATTCTATTCCAAGGAATTTCATCAAAAGATGGGTACTGACCCCATCTGGCAGGCACCCACTGCCGTGGACAAAATGGCAATGGGCCTCATAGCCAAGAAGCATCCACATCTGGCATCGGCTGCCGTCCTCATCCTCATTGAGGATTATGACCCCGAAAAGAAGGCAGAGCAAATCGCTCGAACAGGAAAGAAGAGCGAGGTTTGGGGATTCTGCCAGAAGATGAGCAAGACCGAGAAATCTCACACTGGGTTTGATTTCAAGATCACTCTTTGTCACGAGATTTGGCAACGGTTCGATCATGCCCACAAGCGCTATATGCTGGACCATGAGTTGATGCACTGTGGCCGAACCGAAAAGGGCAGGTGGGTATTGCTGGACCATGACGTTCAGCTCTTCAGCCAAGAGGTAGAAGAGTACAGCAACGTCATCCCTGCCCTCAATAGAGAAGTTAGCGCTCTATTGTTCAAGAAGAAGAGTGCCGACGCCGAGGGTGATACCAAGAGCGCTGATAAGAAGGTACGGAGGCGCAAGAAGAAGCGCAAGCCCAAACCTGAATCCGACTGATGCGGTAGGATTCGGACATGGCAAACAATCCTGCACTACAGGATAAGATAGAGTGGGCCCCAGACGATTGGGACTACCACTATGTGCCGTTGACTGATACCCACATCTTCGTTCATGACCTCACCGGACATTCGGTCATCATAAACGGAGACTTCGATATAGACGAGATGAAAGAATACCTCAAGGAGTGGTCAAATGCACATTCTTGACTGGAGTTGGGGCCCGGACAACAAGCTCGGTCTCGGAGCAGCCCTGGGTATCGGGATGTTCGTGGGGTCGGTGGTCCTCATCATTTTGAATGAAACCACCGACATCTTCAGAAAGCCCAAACCGCCAGCCTTTCAAGGTGATTGGATTCCCGACCATCAGAACGCTTGTCATGACTACAAGGAACTCGGACTATTGCAAGAGGCCAAAATCCTCTTCGAGGAGGACCTTTCCTGGCCGATATGGCCTGACCTCGACGTAGTCACCTGTGACTACGTTCACGGGCCATCTCCTACTGGCACCATCACCTTCAGGTCCTGCAATTCTCTCCGCAGGACCCGAGATGGGGACGTTATCCCTTGCCCCATGGAGGGGCTCAAAAGGGTCCCTGGAGCTACGTACACCAATGTGGATGCCAACGGCATGGTCCGGTCCATTGATGTGTACACCAACTTCAACGAAATCAGTATGTGCAGCCCCGCCCACGAATATGGGCATGCCAGGGGTCTACGAAAGAAGAGGGATGAGGAAGTCCCAGGCATGTACGTGATCAGCGGACACACCGAGAAGCCTGGTCACCTGATGGGCACACCATGTGGGTTCGGAACCAAGTGGCTGGACCGTGGCCCCGACGGTGACTGGCCCTACTAGAGAAACTCGTGGTCTATGGCCCTATCCAGTTCGACCCCGCGGACAAAATCGTTCCATGGGTCCGTGGCTTCGACGAAATCGCAACGTCGATTGCCATCATGGGTCAGAGCACAATCCACTACCCGCCAAACGGGCACATTATCTGTGCCCCTTTTCATAACCCAACCAGTAGCAATCGGAAAATATTGCTGGTCTGTGAAAAGGTCTCCAGCATCAGCATGCATGAATTGAGAAGCATCGCCGGCCAGGAACCCACGGTCAGCATACAGAACCCACCGGATAACCTCACACTCTCGAAGCATATCAGGTAGGCTGGGGTTTATCCATACCTCAATCTCAGGAGGAACATAGTTGTGAGCCCGAGTCGCACGCCAAGTGGGTCTGCACTTCCGAATAATGGGCTCTGGGTAAGAATGTTTCACTTCAGCGCCCCCTGCACGTCTTCCAGGGTCAGGATTGCATTGTCCGGCCCCATGGACTTGAGCTTGGACTCCCATAGGTCCCGGAGCGTTTTTGGGTCTACATCAACAGCCAGACTGGCTGCCTCCTCGGTGGAGTAGGCACCCAATACCCACGCGTGGTCACAGGCAACGAGAAAGTGACCGTTCAGCGGGTGAATGGTTACGTCTGGAACGTAACCCTCATCTTCATCCTCGATGCCCGGTGTTGTAGCGGACTTGACCACTTTGTGATAGAGGGCAGCCACCAAAGTCTCCGTCATCTCTGCGATCGGAGTCATGGGCCTGTTTGTGTTCTGGTATTGAAGGACGTACCGGACCCCCGCCTCTTCACTAACAGTACGGACCAGCCAGAACACCGATTCAACTTCGTCATTCCACCCACATACCAACACCTGGTCATCAGGACCAGGGGCGTCGACATACACGGTTATGTCATTCCAAGGGGTTTTGACGAGCCGATCCAGAAGTTCGTCTTGCAATTGCTTGTTCATTTGTACCTCAGTGCATCGGCCCGCTGTTGACCATGACGAACCAGTCAGGTTTCTGGATTACCCCGGTTTCAACCAACCACGACAGGTGGTCAGCCAGTGGCACCCCTGTGGCCTTGGCTTGAAGCCGGTACAACTCCATTTGGTCGAAGGGGACCATGACGAACTCCCCTCTATGGACCATGGCTACCATCTTAGCCAGAGACATACAATCATCCTCGGTGAAAGTTGCCTCAATATGAACCTTCACCAACCGGGACCATTCATCCCGGAGGTCCACGGGCGGGGTCCACCAAGAATGGAGAATCCACCTCAGGGCGATACCATACCCCTCCCAGGTAGAGAGGTCCATGACCAAGGTGTCAGCCGGTGTTTTGTACGAATAGTCCTCACCGAGCGGGAAGTAGAGAGGATCCTCAGTGACAGCCCTATCCCAAGGGAGGTGCACAATACCACGAGTAGGGTGCTCTGTACACATGTGAATCACATGTTGACCATGGGAGAACACAAGACCCCGAGGGAGTTCGTATGCCCAATCGGGAATTCTCATCTCTTCCTCCTCTTGATTTGGCTGAAGACTTCAGGTCTGCTGACGGTATACTCGCGGTCAAAACCCTCAAACGACTTGATAGCCGGAGTGTGGGTGATGGCGAAGATGGTCTCGTATTCACTCTTAAGATCGGCCAGGACCTCAACCAGCTCCTCTGGACGGTCGAGACCACCATCGAATTCATCAAGGAACAGGAGGTTGGTCTTAACCCGCCGAATGTCCCGCTCAGTGAGAAGAAGAGCAATAGACAGCCGCTTTTTCTCACCCTTACTCAACACCCGGACATCACTGTTAACACCTTCCACCTTGTCGTGGCACATGAACGCCGTCTTCTTCTCGTTGTCCACTAGGCTGAAAGTATACCGAGGTAGAAGAGTATTGGCATAATGGTCGAGGTGCTCGGCAATCAATGCCAGAATCTCTCGTACCCGGTCCCGGCGAAGACCTTGTCGACCGAAAGCAGATACCAAGCCCTCGAAGATTTCCAGTTCTTCGGCTATGGGCTTACCCTTCTCCACCAAGCCTTCAACACGTTCAATGGATTCCTTAATACGGGCTTCCTTCTGGATGTGAGCCCTGACCTTTTCTACCTCCTCAGTCAGCACTCGCTCCTTCCGTCTGCATTTCTCCAAGCGGGCCTTCCACTGCTTCAGTTCTACTTGGGTTTTGCGTGGGTCACCCTTGGCCAGCCCTTGGAGTTTCTTTTCTTGTTCGGCATTCTTCTTGGCCCGCACAATCCGATTGTGGAGAGCAGTGTCCTTCTCATACAGGACATCCTTTTCTCTCTCTAGTCTCTCTAGAACCCCCGGTGGTCTTGAAGGAAGGGCAGCCTTGGCCTCCCGAACCACCTCACGAAGCCCTCTGGCTTCATCAAAGACCTCAAGGATGTCTTCCAAGGTCTCAATCTTCTTCTGATATATCCGAGAGCGCTTCGTAAGAATAGCCAGTCTGGATTCGTAATTCCCCTGGTGGATATGGTCCAATCCCTGTTCGCAAGTGGGGCATGTGTCCTGCCCCTCAAGCCGTTCCATCAAAGAAATCTCTGCTTCAACCTCGGCGAGATTTTTCCGAGTGACCTTGACCCTTGCCCGGCATTTCTTTTCGTCATGGCTACTAACCTCTGACAATGCTTCTTTCAGGTCAACAACCGCTTTCTCATGGCGTTTTTTGTGGGCATAATAGGAGTCATGGATGTCAAGCTTGTCATCGATTTGGTCCATCTTATCCCGAATCTTGGTTTGACGAGCCCGAAGAACCTCAAGGGACTCCTTCTCCTTTCCCTGCGCTAGAGTCATTTGAATGTTCTGCCTGGTCCTCTGCTCGGCCAAGAGTTTAACCAAATTGACGACCAAACGGTCAGCTTTGTCAACCTTTTTCCTGACGGCATCTCTGGCGGATTTCTTCCTCTTCAACTCGGAGTAATCGACTGGCTTGAGATTGCGGAGGTCTTCACGAAGAAGCTTCAACCGAACTTCATTTTCTTTGTGTTCCTCCATCAAACCCCGAATAGCCTTGAGCCTCTTTTGGGCCGCATCGTGATACTCCCCATACTCAAGGTCAAAAGTTTGGGATACGTAATCAGTCCGGCTGGCATCCGTCCCATCAATGAGAGGGTGAATTGACTCCGACCCCAAAGACACCACAGCCCGGAACTCGGCATAGGACATACCCAAAAGGTCGGATGCCATTTTCTGGGCCTGCACCGGCTTCTTAACCGGCGTGATGGGCTCCTCTTCTTCCCCCCTCCAGATTCGAATGCCCGTAGGCTCCCCTGGCACCTTTCGGCAGCACATAACCACATATGGGACCCACTCGTCGCCCTCCTGGCGCTCAAGCTCCACCATACCCATGAAGTCTTTGCCGACGGTCCTAGAAATGACGTCGTTGTTCTTCCCGGATTTCTCACTCTGATTGTAGAAAATCAGCGATAGAAGCTCGGGGATGTTGGACTTCCCGGTTCCATTCTTTCCCTGAACCAGGACAAGACCTCGGTTCTCCAACCGCAGGAACAGCTCCTTCCAAGTGAGCCCATGGCGAACCTTCAAGCTCTTCAGACGAATTTGCAAGGTTCAGTCCTTGTAGTCAGTGGGCAGCGGGCCATCAGAGGGAAAGTCTTCACCCGGAAAGCTCTCCGGACCGGCAGGCTCCAGAACATCCCTAATAATTTCAGACAGTGTCTCGGCCACTTCCAGGGGCGGTTCCTGAAGTTCTGCATCGAACGCGACCGAGGGTACAACATCCATCAAGCAACACCCGCCGGCTGAACAACCTCGGGGGTTGCAACAATCGGTACCTGTCTTCGCACAAGTGAAAGACACCACTACTCCCCATGCAGGCGATTGACAGCATAGGAAGCGAAGGACACCAACTCCAAAGTGCTATCCCCCGTGAAGTCCTTGGCTCGCTGTAGAGTAGCATCCAAAAGCATGCCAGTGTGGCCCACATGCGTCGTGTTGCACCGAACGTTCTTAACCTTCTTGGTCCACCAAGCATGGGACTTCGGCACCAGGTCGGGTGCGTGCAACGACACTACCCAGTGGGACCAGTGGCGGACTACAAACCCCAAGAAGATGGAGGCTGGGACGTCCACTGCATATGCCGCGGCATACGCACCCTCAAGATTGCCCCGGATAATGGCCTCGGTGTACTTCATGGAAGCCTGATAGGGATTCGCCGCCTCGTTGGAATCCATGATGCCCAACATCATGTTCTCGATGTCATCAGAGGACAAAGAGCCCTTGCTGGTCACCAAAGCCATCACCTTGTCCAGCATGCCAATGGCATTGCGCGGATGACCATCGGAAATCTCGGCGATGCGAATCAGGACCTTCTTAGGGACCTTAACCCTTTCCCTTTTGCATATGGCATACAACCTTTTGGCCAGGGTCTCGGCCTCTACTCTGCGGAACGTGAGGTGACCGGCTGAACATCGACCAACAATCGCCTTCTTAAGCTTACCCGGGTCCGTGGTGCAGAAGATCCATATAGTGTTGGGCGGAGGATTCTCAATGGGAATCAGCAAAGCTTCCTGTCCCTCCTTGATGATGCCCTGGGGCTCGTCAAGAAGAAACACCCTTTTGTGACCTCTCATGGGGGCATACTTCGATTTGCGGATCAGACTCCGCATATTATCAAGCTTCCGATGATTTGAGGCATTAACCTCTAGGTGAGAGGGGTGATCCGGGGGGTCCTGTAGCATCCCAAGGCATGATTCACACTCCCCACAAGGATCGATACCATCAGGGGACTTGCAATTGACTCGCATCGAGATCCAACGAGCCATGGACGTCTTGCCACACCCTGTTGGACCCTCCAGCAGCCAGGCATGCGGCATCTTATCAACACCCCGCTCCACGATGCCCCGGACCATATCAATGGTCGCCTCATTGCCTGCGAACTCGCGCAGCTTGCGGGGCCTACTGGTGTGGGTCAGGTTATCCAACTGGGACATACAACCTCCGTTGACAGCGTTTAAATCGTTGTTATCCGTTACTGTGAGGTTTTCTATGTCTGAAATGCCCAAGAGGCGTATTCTAGGTCTGGCGTTCATCAGCCCCGCTATGGCTATCGTCATGGCAATGGCGGATCACCGCCTGAATGCCATGCTCGTCAATGACGACACCTCCGTGTCTGACGTACGAGAGTTCATCAAGGCCCAGCGTTCCGGAATGAAAAGAGAGAAGACCCTGGTGGTATCCGGAATCCGGAACCTCAGGAAGCTTGGCCCTAAGCCCCAGCTCGTCCACGTCGTGGTGTGCGATATCCCAGCTATCTTGGGCGAACTCCCCGAGGTGAAGGTAGGTGACGGTCGTCTGGTGGATGGGAGGTGGAAGCTCGAAAGTCTCACTCCGGCGGAACTTGTCAATCGTATCCGTTGGTCCAAGTATTCGGTGACTATCCACCCCAAAAAGGTAGCCGCTATCCGGGCATCTCACATCCGAGTTCTGCCTGACCACTCCAAAAAGTTCGACCCTCTGGCCGCTCTCGACGAGATTCTGTCCGACCTGAAGGAGGACTTCCGCCCCGATTTCGAGAGCGGTATGTACAAATTCCTTGGTGGTTTCTCAAAGCGCCGGGACTTCACTTCCCTTCGGGTTAAGGCCGCAGCACGGTTCACAGGACCAGATAGCACTGAAGCGTTGCAGCAATTCAAGAAGAAGTGCTCAACGCTTCAGAAATGGATTGAGGACCCAGAAAAGGGTCGGTCGGTTACGGCTGCCTACCAAATTTGCTGCCGCAAACCATCCATCAAGGTAGTGGCCGCGGCAGAAAGGACAAACGCCAGTCTTGAGGTGCTGACCCGCCTCATCCGGGCAATCCCTCCTAGTAAGAAGGTCGATTTTCCCGGCTACAAGGCAGACCTCAAGAAGGTTTGACCTCTATCCCGGGCGGGCAATCAACCCACTGTCGGGTTGAACCCACCCATGCTTCTCATCGTTCCACTCAAGACTCAGTTCACCCCGTGTGCGAGACTCGACCTTGAGCTTGCGATTGGTCTTGCTGACGTCTAGAACGTGGACCCGAAGGCGAATACGTCTCCCTTCAAAAACACCCTGAAGAAGTAGAGAGTCTGGTGGCTTTGGAACCCCCTTCGTCTCTTGCTTGCCATACACAGTGCCCAAGTTGCCTTGCCACCTGGCGATCTTGCCTTCCTCTACCAAAGCCTCAAGATGTTTGAGGGCAGTAGGAGTAGAACACTCTGCCTTGCGGGCGACAACAGTTGTACCACCAGACTCTTCGAGCACGGCAGATAGAACACGGTTACGAATATCAGGATTGAAAGAAGCCATTTCTCCACTCTCTTCAGGTCCCACTTCCTTACTCCTCCACGTCCAGCTCGGTAGTCAATGACCCACCGCTCCCCAGACCAGCCCAATCCATACCCAGAATGTCCGGGCACTCATGGTCGCAAAGCTCATGAACAAGCTTTGCAAGGTCCTCCAGGGGGCCATGGAAGTTGAACTTGTAGAAGTTTCCCTTGGTACAATCGGGAGCGACTGCGGAAGCTCCAGGTTCGACCTCAATCTCAAGGGGTTCTTCTCCACCTGGGACACGGAAGGATGCGAAGTACACGTTCCTCCCAGCCTCTTGGCGGCGAATGTGGCGTCGAGCTTCATCGATGGCCTTCACCACCCCCTCGTCATCGAGGCTGGCCAGGACCCACACCTTGGACCCCATATACATATACTTCGACGCATCCACAGAAAGGTCGTCGGTGACAATCCACGACTTGGGCGGTTCTGCCTCCTCCAAAGCAGCCCTCTTCATATCCCGGGCACGTTGCACCAGGGCCTTGATCCTGTCGGAGGACACCCTGTAGAATCCATCACACACCTTCTCGGCGTCGCGCCCGGCCAGGCGATAGAGCCTGGCCAAAGTGGACCCAGGAAACGTAGCCCTCGGAGCCTCACTATGATTCGAACAATACTCTAGAAAGAAGTCATCAGTCCAGGTACTCATGTCAGTGGAATCGAAATTCATCGCACACCTCCCTCGATTCTCTTCGTTTCCTTGATTTCGTCCTTCTTGGGCCCCTCCACACCCTTGTGGAGCTTGATATCCAGACCGGCCTTGTAGCCATCCCGGTTGAAGTCACTCTTGGACCCACCCTTGTACTTTCCGATCTTGGGGCAACGAGCCAACATGAACTCGTCGGACTTCTGGGCCCGAGACAGCACCAACGCAGTGCCCTGGGGGTCCTCGGCCTTGCCGGCGTCACGAATCTCTTGAAGCTTGACCGACAGGCCCCACACCGCAGACTCACGGTAGGACTGACAGTCACCATAGAGGTTGCGAAGGCCACGAGCAGTCCGCTCCTTCTTCCACTTCTTGAGGGCCTGCTGGATCTGACGTTCGCAGATATCGTAGAGGTAGTGCAGAATTTCAATATCGGTCTTGTGACCAAAGAGCCGGGCGACGGCCTTGTTGGAGCCCTTGCCGGGGGTCTTGACCTTCATACGGAGGGCCTTGACGTTGCAGTGGTTGGCCAGAGCCCACACCAGCTTCATACGCCAAGTGACGCGACCAACATCCAGGCGGTCCTCAACGAGAGGGTCGGCTTCGAGGCTCACATCATTGATCTCCGACATGGAGATGGCATGCTCCCGCATCATCTTGGCGGCGAGCTTGGCGGCGAGTTCCCCCTCGGGGGTACCAGCCTGGTCGTCGGCCAGGGCCATCATCTTCTTGAGCTTCTTCACGATCGGATTGATGTTAGTCATCAGGTTGCCTCCTTGACACAAGTATTATAACACGGCATGATATACCTGTCAAGCAGGTCCTTCTGGGAGGATCCCAAATGGAATTCGATTTGTATAGTGTTCTTGTTGCTGCCCTTACCTGGGTACTCACTCTTGGCGCCGGAAAGGTTATAGACCTTTCCAAGTACCCTCGTATGCGTCATATCCTACCCCTTGTGGCTATGGTCCTGGCTACTGGTCTTCAGTCTGCATTGGCTGTATGGCAGGGTGCCGATGCTTTCAGCGCCGAGGTGTTGTTGACGGGTCTATCCACTGGGGCTGTGGCTATCGCGAGTCATAGTCAAGGCCGGGAGATCTTGAAGCTCATCGCCGAGCTTGGGAAGCCTCTTCCTGAAGAGAATCCGACCGAGTGATGGTGATTGCGACTTGTGCTTCCTAGGATGCCATGTTAAAATGGTTGTGTACCTAGGAGGCACAAGTGAGTGAAGACCCCCTCTCCTTCCCCTGGCTGGAGGAGAACATTGGCCGCATCCTCGGTGGTCCCTCTTCAATGCGTGAAGTCAAGGGTCACCCCCTGAACAAGCTGGCAAAGGCCATCAGGGTCCTCAGCGAGGACCCCGGGACCACCGACTACGACGTGGCTACCGTGCTCTGGGATGTCTACGATGTCGCCCGGAAGTTCGGTCAACAGGAGGCCCGCCGGAAGGCCCTCAGCCAGGCGATCACCCAGAACTCAGTGGAGGGTCGACGCCTCCACGATGAATGGTTCAAGGAAGTGACCAAGTGAACGTCACACCAGGGTACAAGACGTCCAATAAGCGTATCGATGACTTCTGGGGCCAGAAGCTCCAGAAGGGGGTCGACCAACTCGTCAAGGCCATCGAGGCCGGAGCCATCGACGAAGCCAAGATGACCCCCTTTCAGGTGAGGATGGTCATCGGTTGCAAGACCGCCATGGCTTCCAGAGTGATCCGTGTGTACAAAGACAAGAAGAACGAGAAGCTCAAGAGAATTGTGGTCCCTATTGTTCACCCCAAAGGTCATGTGGTAAGGCCCAACCCGGATGCGGAGCCCAAGCCCAACACAGCAACCGAGGATTCTCTTCTCGAAACCGTCATCAACTCCCTAGACAGGCTTGAACTTGCCAAGGGCAAGGGGGTCTACGCCAAGGAGATCTCCGGGGATACCGGGTACCCTCACGGCGAGGTGCTGGAGGCCCTGGTCATGGCCCATAACATCGGATGCGTGGTCAAGAAGGGACCAAGCTGGAGGCTCGGATGAAAATCCACAAAATGTCGTTGCTGTTCGAAGACATCCCGGAGGATGTGCGGGCTGATATGACCAGCGTGGTTGAGGACATCGTTCTGAGGGGCAAAATCCCACACCCCTATCCGGAGTGGATGGCGGAATGGTTGAAGATTGGAGAGTTCAGCGACAAGCAACACTTGATGGTCATCTCTACAGTGCTACCGGCTAGGGTGTTGATCTCTATTGTTCGAGAATCTTGAATGGGTGATAAGCCCTGGTTCCTCTATATGGTCCAATCCGAAAAGACGGGGTACGTGTATGTCGGAGTAACTGTTCTCATGGCAAGGAGACTCCGGCAACACAACGGGGAAATCAAGGGAGGGGCCAGGGCTCTCCGGGGGCAACGTCCGGTCAGGTTGTTGTGGTGCGCCGAGGTGGAAGGAGGCAAGATTCCTGCACTTCGGTGTGAATACTGGCTGAAGAGGCATTCGAAGAAGTGGAAGCTTGAGTTTGCTCGGCTCGGTTCAGAGGAATCCACGGCCAGACTCCCGGAGAAGCTCCCTTATGGGTTCATTGTGATCAAGAAGGAGGAGCCATGACTACGGTATGGCGAGAAAGATGGGAACGCGCAGTATATGAGGGCACTGAATCATATATCTTCAATCACGGATATACCATTACCCGGGCAGCCCACGGTCTCATTTGGTCAGTCGGGTACCCATGTGCCTTGATGATGGACGACATCAGTGACGTTATGGTAATAACCATGTCCCTATTCACTTCCCTACTTGAGGGACCAACTCTCAACGACCCCGACCCAAATCTCCAACTCAGAAGGGACCCAGACGAACCAGAAAAGATGTATGCCAAACACTTCGGGAAGGTGTATATCAAGGTCAATACTGACTGGTATGATGTCGACACCATGAAGCTTGATGTCGGGGCCAGCAAAGGCATTGAGGCTGGCCTTGACCTTCGAAAGAGGCAGGCAGAAGCCATGAAGGTCGAGATTCAAGCAGAATTGGCAAAATCCCTGTTCGAGGCCGAAGGCGGAGAACTGTCCCTCCTTGACGGGGACGATGGGGAAGATGAGGAAGAACCCGACGATGAGTTGAAGGTCTCTATCTCCAACGTCTTGACATGGGACGACATCACATCTGATAGCAGGCTGTACCCGTGGAGGGGGTTTGCCGAGAAAAACAACTTTCCTCCTGCACTAATGGAGGCTATTTTGCAAAAGGAAAGAAGGAGAAAGTCATGAGTAGACAGCCCCTGAGGATCGCCTTTGCTGGAGCCTCCGGCACCGGCAAGACCACCCTGGCCAAGTACGTGTATGAGGTCATGGCTCCTGACATGAAGTTCAACCCTATCGGGTCTCGAAGTGTCTCGAAAATGATGGGGTTCAACTCTCCATATGACGTAGATATGGCTTCCCTGCTGGTGTACAACCAAACCCTGAACAGGACCCGGGACGCCAACAAAGCAGCCCGGAAGAGTATGGAGGGGTGTACGCTTGGTGACACCACCATGAGGGCCAAGTTCCAGCAAGTGCTCATGCTAGAGAAGGTTGCTTGGGAAGAAAACCATCCATTCATGGTTACGGATCGAACCACTCTGGACGTCGCGGCATATATCGCCATGCACTGTCCCAACGAGTTGCATACTGGCATCCTTGATGTGGCCGTCAAACATATGGCCCTCTATGACATCATTTTCTATTGCCCTATGGAACCATTCATTCGTTTGGATGATGGCGTTCGTGTGACTACCCTTGGATACCACAAGGCATACGACTTCTTCATTCATGGTGGGCTCAAGAAGTGTACTGACGGAGAGTCTCACACGGAACTCATCGCCCTTCAGACGCCCGACCTGGACAAAAGAAAGGAAATCGTCCACAAGACTGTTACCAGATGGGTCGAGTGGCTCAAGAGCAAGAATTAGGAGAGATAGAACATGGGACTACGAGCACAACGGAAGAAGATGGCCAAGAAGTTCCGAGTAGGAGATATAGTCACATGGGGAAACGGAAGTGTCAATGCCAAGGTCGATGAAGTGTCCAGTGCGGGCTTGTATGTCAACACTGTCATGTCAGATGGCAGGCCCGCACCCAGGTATTTCGTCCCCTTTGTTCCCGACACCGACATGGAGCCTCTTCGATTAGTAGAGAGACCAAAAGGAAAGGGCTGATATTATAAAACGGCGGCACCACAAGAGAGGTGACCCCCATGGCTACTGATATCGCCATTTCCTTTGATACGACTGGTTCTATGAACTCCATCATGCAGCAAGTACGCCGCCAGGTGGAGGACACAGTCAATGAACTCTTCGAGTCCGTACCGGACCTTCGGGTATCCATTATCGCCCACGGCGACTACTGCGATGCCATGTCGTCCTATCTGTCCAAGCACATTGAGTTGACCTCGGATCAGAAGAAGATCGTGTCCTTTGTCAAGAGCACCGGTTCCACCTGCGGGTATTCCGCCGAGGAAGCATACGAGCATGTCCTCTGGCTGGCTCGGTCACTCAATTGGCGGGCCGACGCCACCAAGGCCCTAGTCATGATCGGAGACGCTCACTGTCACCCGGAGAGCAGGTGGGGTACAAAGGAATGTGGCCAAGTCATCAACCCTCGTCGCCTTGACTGGAAGAACGAGGCCAAACTCCTGCATAACAACTTCGGTGTCAAGGTGTTCTCGGTTCATGCACTCGCCCGTTATCGCAGGGGGTCGGCCTTCTTTTGGAGGGGAATGGCCGAAGCCACCTCTGGGAAGTATCTGACCCTCGATGACTTCCCCGAGATCGTCGCCACCCTCAAGCTCCTCACATACACTCAGACCGACAAGGCTCCCGACCTGGTCAACCAATACGTCGAGTCCCTGGTGACCACCAAGAAGATGACCTCTGGCCTGGCTGACACCGTCGCCGAATTGACCGGGATGGAGCGTCCAACGGTCACCAAGATGAGCCTCGGTGGAGGGGGTGGGTCGACACGGTCCACCAGCACCCGCACCCGGAGGGTGGCCACCACCGTTTCGGAAGCCGACCTCGAAGCATACGGGGATGTATCCTTGGAGCCGGTTCCTCCCGGGCGGTTCCAAATCCTCGAAGTGGAAAAGGACACTGACATCCAGAAGATGGTGGTAGCCAACGTCGGCGAAGGGTCGTTCCAGAAGGGGTCTGGATACTACGAATTCGGACGCGGTGGACCGAAGGGCAAGGGCAAGTCAGTCAAGGTTCAGTCCTACAAGAATGTGGTTCTTGTAGACAAGACCAGTGGTGACCTCTGGACGGGAGATGCAGCCCGAAAGCTCATTGGGCTGCCCAAGGACAAGGACTATACCCTGTCCCCCTCCAAGGCGGGTGATTTCCTAGACCAGTACTTCGTGTTCATTCAGAGCACATCGTATAATCGCAAGCTTCTAGCCAACACCCTCTTCCTCTATGAGGTTGCAGAGTTCGCTGAAGCGGCCTGATCAGGTGGGCAGATTGCTCTTGAAACCCCACCGGGGAAGGAGCAATCATGGCCTTCACTATCCAGGCTGCGGAGCAGACTGACCTGAATCTCACCACCACTCCCCAGAGGCTGGAATATTCCTCTGGGAACCCGCTGGTAGGTCAGGAATTCGTTCATATCAGCAGCGCCTCCGTGGATTCCGCCATCGTCGTGTACGTTGACCTTCGACGTGGGTCCACCCCTACCTCCGCTGGCACTGATAAGGCCCCCCTAAGCCAGCTCCCTCATTACTTTGTATGTGAGGGAGTCACCGAAATATGGCTTTCGGCTTCTGCGGCCACTACTGTCTGCGTCACCGTGAAGTGACCTGACAATGACTACCCGACGCAAAAACAGCCTAACAAAGATGTTCGGGTGGATGAAGAACAGCCCTCTCATCCGCAAGGTTGTAGCCTTTGCCCTATCTCGAAAGAGGGGTGGTCCCTCAGCCGCCCTGGCAGTCGAGCATCAGGGTGGTCAGGACCTAGATGACCGTTATGGTCCTCTACCCGTAGATTCCGATAACTATATTCTCGACCCCTATACCGGTGAAAGACTTCAGGTTGAAAACGGTTGGGAAGATACCGATACGGTTGGGGACCACGAACCGTATTTGGGTGCCATCGGTCGTAGTGATGGTTCTATTCGGATCGGAAGCGGCGCACCTGCCTCCCAAAGGCGACAAGGTCTAGACCAACTAGACTTCACTAATTATTTGCAGGTCACCCTTTCAGAAGACGCTCACAGCTTCATTGCGCAAGCCACGATGACTGGGTCTCCGACGCTAGAAAACCCGGTCTTCGGGATCGATGCATCCGATTACCGGTGGGGTATTCAGGTAGTCGGGCCGAACGAGATTAGTAACCGCATTTTCGATAACACCGTGGTACGTGCTACTGCCACCATCACGGGTGCCAGCGCATTCGCATCTGGTGTGACGTTCACCGCTGGAGGTGGTGCCGACTCTGATGGTGATGTATCCCTAGCCGCGTGGGATGACACGGGCACGGAAGTTAACACCCCAGATACCGACAACTTCGCCGGTACCGTCACCAGCCTGGCGGGTGAGTACACTATTGGCCGTGGCCGCGGAGGCGGTGATTTCGTCAATGGGACCATCAATGTATGGGGTGGCTTCGACGGTGACCATTATGATTCTGCGACGCTTTCAACAATGGAGGCATCCATTCGTGCCGGGATGGATGTAGATACCCTAGCCGGGACGTATGGCGGGGCTTGGTCGGATGGTATAACACCGGGCGCTTACTCCCGCATCGCAACCGAGAAACTTTTCAGTCTATCAGGGGCTGGGTCGAAGCCAGTGGTTGCTCGCCCGGGCACATCAGGAGAAACATACACCCAGCCACAGGATATCGATGGTCTAATCGGTGATTGGGATTGCTTGCGCGGTGCTACCTATACCGGTACCACCCTGACGGGTTGCTATGATTATGGTCCAAATGAGTGGGACCTGACTCACGGTAGCACCGTAGGCCAACGTACTGTCGAGATGCTGGGTCGCAACGTATTCCTTCCAGGTACCGGTGGAGGGACTTACCTGGAGCGTGCGATCACTACAACCATCGAAGACTTCACCGTTACGTGCTCGATCCCGATCAGGTCGTACAGCTCGACGGGCCGTTCGTATTTCAGCATGAACGTAGCGGCCATCGCCACGTGGGGACTTCAGATCCAGCAGGGGCCGTCTGTTGGTACAATGGCCATCCTTGACGATTCTGGTACTACGGTTGCAACCATACCTCATGGTGCCCGTACCTCGGGCAACGGTGATGCTGCTCATGCGATCCTGGTGTTTCGACGTACAGCTGGTGGGGATGTTGTTGTCGACTGCTGGTATGACCAGGACGCGGGAGGCGGGTTGGTACGGTCCACACAGGTGGTAGCCTCCGATACCTTCTCTGCGTCGATTGACGTTACTGGAGTGGCAGTCGGCGGAAGGTATGGAACAAGCGTAGGGTCGTGGAACAGCTTTTCAGGCGTGCACCGTGTTACTATGCACGACAGCGCCATATCTGACGATGACATGATTGCCGTGGTCAAGGGTCACGCTGCCCGACTGGGTTGGGACACCGATTTGATTAAGCCTCTGGTTCTACCGGCCAAGGCTGCGCGTTACGTCGGCGGGAAGACGCTCGAAGATAGCGTAGGCGAGCTTCCGAAGGACGCAGACGGTTACTATCTTACGCGGAATGGGTTGTCCTACCTCACGGTAGACGATGGGTTCGACATTGGCGATGTCGTCGGTGAACCCAAGCTCTACGGTCTACTCACTGCACAGGTGATAGGAAACCCGGCCACCCAGCGCCGCTCGGGCTTCGACAACAATGACGACCTCAACTACGCGCTCGTGACTCTCGATACGAGCGACATCTCCTTCCTCGTCTCGGCCAACCGTGCAACGAACACCTATGACGCCATCTTCGATTCAACAACGGCTGACCCGCGAGTCCAGTTATCGACTGGTCCAGGAGGCATCGCCACACTGCGGATGCGCACCACCGACGGAGGCGTCACCGAATTTGCTGATACAGCAGGAATTGTCCCGCCTGGGCAGAACTTCTTCGGCGGTACCTTGGATGGTAGCACGGGAGACATGCTGTCGAAGGTGTGGGATAGCTCCGGTGCCCCATTGGGCACAGGGTCTCACACCGGAACGGTAGCTGTCGACATTTCCGGTCCCCTCTACTTGGGTCGGCAATTCAACAACGCATATGCCTGGGATAGCGGCATCTTCTGGGCCATGGGTTGGGACGGGACGGTCATGTCCGAAGCTGACCTTGACGCCATCGTAGCGGCAATGCAGGCCGGTGCGGACATCGATGACATCAGGACCACCTACGGTGTCACGTTGGCCACGGACGGTATCGTCTGCGGTGCCTACGACCCCGATAACCCTACGGTCCTCTTCACCGAAGCTGGTGCAGGCGAGTCTGTCCGACTCCACAACACGGCTCCGGCACTCCCCGCAGTCGCCGCCCGCTACATCGGAGGGAAGACTCTGAATGACTCCATCGGGGAGCTGTTCAAGGATGATGACGGCTACTACCAGTCGCGCCTCACCGGCGAATACCTGACTTTGGACGATGGATTCGGGTCAGGGGATGCGATTGGTCCGGAGTACATGTATGGCCTGAAGACCGCCGTAGTAGAGAACAACGGCACACCAATCGCACGTGGTGGGTTGCGCCGGAACGGGTTTACATTCGATAGCTCTGGCAGTCAGTACATCGGATTCAACCTCACCTCCGAAGAGGCTCACAGCTTCCTCGTCTACCTGGAAGGCGATCCGTCTGTGACGAGCCCCAGCACCCAGTTCGTGTTTGGCTTTGATGCCACGGCTCCTCTCGGGGCAGGCTGGCAAGGCTTGCTGTCGAACTTGGAACCCAACCTTCGGACTTACAACGCTGCGACCACCGAGGATGTAGCCGCACGTGTACTGATTTCACAACCGGTCACTGCCAATGACCTCCAGTGGATCGGCGGCTTCCACGACGGCACCGACACCGAGCTATCGTGCTGGGATGATGTCGGTGCACAGCTGGGGGTCACTGGCACAAGTACCCGCTCTGTGCCCGTCACGCTTACGGCGCAGCCCTACTTCCTCGGCGGTCGGCCTGGCGGTGGTGTGCCTCTCCAGTACGCCGAAGTGCTGGAAGTCTACGGATGGGACGGTGGTGCAGGGAAGACTTTCTCGGAGCTGCAGGCAGTCATCGACGCATCCATTGCAGGCGGAGAACCCTCCGCCAATGCACCGGGTGCAGACCTGGCCTCCGACGGCATCATCTGCGGTGCCTACGACCCGCTGGACACGACCATCCTCTTCACCGAATCCGGGGCAGGGGAGTCGGTGCGTGCTCACGTCACTGCACCCGTGGTACCGGCTCTCGTCGCACGCTACAACGGAGGTAAGACTCTCACGGATGCAACAGGTGAGCTGCCCAAGGACGAGAACGACTACTATAAGTCGCGCCTTACCAACGAGTACCTCTCTGTCGATACGGGATTCGCCGACACAGACGTTGTGGGTGAGCCGAAGGTGTACGGTCTTCTGACTGCCACGGTACATGGCGCGCCTGCAACTGCGCGACGTTCGGGCTTCGATGCCTGCACCGACGCAGACTACATCGAGATCCTCCTGTCTGACTCTGACTACGGGAGTGCGCTGGCGCTGACTCGACAGACATCCACCCCGGCTGTACCGCAGGGATTCCTCTTCGGGGCAGGTACTGACCCTCGATGGGGAATGCTGTACACCTCGGGTGATTACCGAACCCAGACGGTCAACAGTGGTGTACTGCAGACCGACATAGCCGGAGCACTGTCCACCACGGCGGCTGATCGGTTCATCGCTGCCACTGTAGACAACGCGAGCGGAACTCTTACGCAGACGGCACACGCATGGGATGAGACAGGAACGCCACTGGCAGGCTCTCCGGATCAGGACACTAGCGGTGCCCACGGCGGGGACCTTTCCGGAGTCTATTACCTTGGTCGGACCAAGAGCACCGGGTATGCCTACACCAGTGGAACAGTCCGAATTGCTCTCGGATGGGATGGAGCGACTTTGTCCGATGCGCAGCTGCAGTCTGTCGTAGATGACATCCTGGCTGGAGAGGATATCGACACTGTAGCCAGCAACGCTGCTGTGATGCCTGCCCTGGCGACAGACGGACTCGTTTGTGGAGTCTATGACCCCTACGATACCGCCCTACTCTACACTTTGGGAGCCTCAGGTGCTGACGTTACCCTGACAACTCCGTAAGGTCGCAGCTTCTTCGTAAGAACTCGGAGAAGCAAAGTGCCAGTAGACAGACCATCCTGGACCGAGAACTTTGTTGAGGCTCTCCTGAGGTATGGCCTCAAAAAGCGCTACGTTAATACGGTTGTACCCGCAGCACCAAATATCTCTTCAATCACGGTAACCCCCATGGGCCCCGTCCGAGTAGGAGATGTCCTTACAGCTGTAGTCAATCTCACTTGGACCCCCACCGGGTCCCTAACATACCAATGGCGGGTGGGCGGCGTTGACCAGCCCGGAGAAACCAACCCTACGTATACTACGACGGCTGCCGGTGACGTCACAGTATACGTGGTGGCCACCAATACCGAGGGATCCGACAATCTCGAAAGTGACACAGTGCGGGTCAACTCTGAGGTGACCATCGCCATGATGGGGGATGTCAACTCGGTTGGTGGCCACTCGGATACCTCCAGTGATGCTGGGCTATTGGGTGCATGGTATGAATACCGAAATTCCGGAGGCGCCACTACCATACCCACTACTGGATTTGGTCCCGCCCTAGGAGTCACGCAGAGCTTGGCTTCGGCCAGCCAATTCGTCCAGCTGGCTGACCACTCTGTATCCGGGGCTACCCTATCCGATTGGGCCTCAACCCACGAGGCAACTTGGTACGCTGTCATCGATGCCATGACATCGGGTGACACCCCCACCGATGTAATAATCACCCACGGCGAGGAGGATGCTAAGACTCTTTCTGATGCCGATGCATATGAAGCCAACCTCCTGGCGCTCATATCCCGGATTCGGGCATTGTATGGTATAGCAGTACGCATCCACCTTTGCTCTCTGCGATCCCTGCCCCTCGGTACATACCCCTATTGGGCCACAGTACAAGCCGCCCAGGCTGCCGTGGTTGCTGCTGACCCCTTAGTGTTTGCCATCAATCCAGCCGGATTCCCTAAGGTAGACCCTGTTTCGTATACTGGAGAGGGCCAGCGAGACCTTGGGCAGGCATATGCTACCTCAATAGTCGATGAGGGAGGAGCCATTACTATTCTCCCCCGTTTTGTGGGTGGAACCATCGATCCTTCCTCTCCCCTTGAGGGGCAAACTCTCACCGCCACTATGAGGTGGGCCGGTACGTATCCACAGTCCTATGCCTCCCAATGGTCCGATGATGGGGTAGAACTCTCGGGAGAAACTTCTGAAACCCTAGTGGCAGCCCCAGAGGGCACCGTAGAACTCAACCAGGATGCCACCAATAGCGTCGGAACCGTATCCGGAAACGTGTCTACCACTGTCGGGGCCGTGGCCTCTTTGGGTAGTGCCATTAAGAGAAAAGCTCTGGGAGACGACTATATTATCACTGCCGGTCAAGTCACTACGGTCAGTGACACCGTTGCTTTTGTCCTATTCGAGCTTGATGATTTTTCAGGGTCTGATGGAACCATCATCGACTTTGGTATTGATGGAAGCACCGGATCACCCTTCCGGCTGTCTATCACCGGAGAATCCAGTCTCCAACTCGAATACAGAACCAACTCTGGACTGCAAACTCTGGCCCTTGCTACTTCCGTTGATACCTTCTATGACGGCGCCCAACACCTGGTATGGATTCGAATTCAAGACGGCACTCCGGGAACCGTTCGAATGGGCATCGCCGCTACTGGTGGGGATGAAGCCACTGATTCCCGGCCCGAAGGTATCACTTCCGGGCTGACCAGCGCCGCAGCCGCTTTGTTTGCTGACATTACCACTCCAGCCCGAGAAATGGCCGGAGCTGTGTCAGCAGTGGTTATTGATGGCTGGATCACAGACACCCGAGTTGATTCCCTACACACCTCCATCGCTGGGGTCAGTGGTTCTCTATCTTGGGTCGTATTCCTGTCCGAACTGGATTCTCATATGACCGCCGAGGGGTCTACGTACATTTGGTCTCCTATTGCGGATATTGGTGACATCACTGTTGCTGGTGATGTCACTGATAACTCTGGGACCTTCAGTCACACCCTGGTGTCCGGTATCAATAATACGGCCGGATGGCCTTATGCCGAAGGATTCAGTCAGTCCACGTTGTCACTGAGCGGAGGAACTCACATCCAAGGGTCCTCTACATATGCAGTGTCTGATACCATGACCCTCCTATGGTACGGAAATGTTCAAAGCCTTGGTATTTTGGACGGGTTTCTAGCCGGAGCGGTCCCGGACTCCGGCGAATTTGGTGTGGCCATACGGTATACCGACAGCGCGACCATCCAGGCTATTTGGAGAGATGGTGGGGACAATCTTGTCACCCAAGACCATACTGTGGAAAATATATCGACAGCCGATCGAGATTTGCACTTTGTGGCTGCCAATCCATCGTGGGGCGTACGGGTTGGTATGGCCCATATGACTGCCCAGAGTTATTATTCTGAGAATTCTACAACTGTTGCTGCTGGCACTTCCCCTCACGGTCCAGGCTTCGGTTCTCCACATACCTCTACCTCGCAGACAAACCCCACCCTGCGAGGGGTTACATATGAAAACGCTTGGGCGCTGCAAATCAACCGAGACCTCACTGATGACGAGTGGGAAAGGGCTCGTAGAGGTGATTGGTTCTGGGCCTACGGAGATGCTTCCGTAGCGTGGATTGTTGTTCCGACTACAGACCTGGAAATCGGAGAGACCATCAGTGATTCAAAGGTAGACCAATCTGAACTCACAATGGTTGTTGATGGACATCAAAGTACCCTTTCTGGACAAATATCAGGGGATGATGTTATACCTCCTACCCCCACTGCCCCAGTCATTCTAGATATAAGCATAGACTGGACAGACGCTGATGCTGATACAGACCCCAACGTCGGGGACACTTTCTTCCCTATATTTTCGACCACTGGTGACCCAACTCCTGTTCTGTCGTACGAATGGTTCCTGGGCGCCGTGTCCCAAGGCACGACAACCTCCCTCGTGGTTGGGTCTGATGGAAGCTTGACTGTTGATATAGAGGCTACAAACAGCGAGGGTACTGATAGCGATACATCAGCAGCCGTTATAGTGTTGGCCAGTGCATCCGGCCTGGCTCCAGACGAAGTATCAGGACTATACTTGTGGGAGGATGGATTTGACTCAGCCACCTACAATGGGTCTAATGAGCTTACTGGTATTACGGACAAAGGCCCAAATGGTATTGATATCACGCCTGACTCCGGTACTGGTCCGACCCCTACCTCATATGAAGTGGATGGGGTCCCAACTGATCTTCCAGGGCCCTTCACGGTTGCGCTTCCTACTAACCATCCCGAAAGCGCTACCGGACTCGCCAAGGTATTCACCGATATTACCGTTATGGCTATTGTACCAACCATAACATCGCAAACAAATGGTACTGCGATGTTTAGTATGTATGGCGATGACGGCGGCGGTGCCAACTATCAACTTGTTCTAGGCCAGGGTCCAACCCCTGATGATATTCAAGCGTTTATGCAAGGAGGGTCTATTGAAATACCGGTTGACTGGTCAACCGGTAACAATGGGTCTCATGCCATCGTGTTCTTTCGCAGGCAGGCAGGGGTTGACCTCTATCTTGACAGCTGGTATGACAACCTGTCAGGTGGAGGAATAACAAAACCCGCACAGGTTACATACGGGTCAGACCCGACTACCGGTACCATGACTATTGACAGTGTAGCGTTCGGGGGTAGAGGGTCCATTACACAAGTGTGGGTAGGAAACCCCATACATATGGTTGCCGTATGGGACGAGTATGTCAGTGATGGAGACATTGTATCCCTGGCCCAATGGGCAGGATCCCGACTTGGATTCACCGGAATATCGTAGGAGAGACCGATGACATACGCTATTTTTCTATCTTTGTCCTGGGCAAACCCCAGTATTGAGCAAGTCCAGAAGGAAAACCTCACTCTCAGGGCAGCCATTGAAGACTACCAGAAGTCCAACGAAGCTCTAGAAGAAGCCGTCGAAGCTCTTCAATCTCAAAATAAGGAGCTTCGGCTATCTATTCGAGAATTTGAAACAGCCACTCGAAGTTTCGAGGACACTTTGAAAGCCAAAGAGGAACTCATCATCCTCCATAAGAGCCGTGCTGATGCGGCTGAAAAATGGGCCGAGCGAAGTGAGGAACTCCGAAGGAAAGAGATCAATTCTCCCGACCTCGGCAAGGCTGAACGGTTGATTTGGGCTGGTGCAGTGGTAATCACTACTGGGTATGCTCTGATTCAAAAACAAGGAGGATAGCGTGGAAATCGAATTCAATTCCCTGTGGGGTATCATATTAGCTGTTGTTGCGGTTGCCATAGGGGTTGTGGGGTCCAACCTCAAAAAGTGGAAGTCCAACAGAGATGCTCACAGGGCCCTGGAGGAGTACAACAAAGCCCGTGAAGATATTGAGAATAGTGTCTCAATAGTTAGCGAAAGAGCCAAAAGGTCCGAGAAAACAGCCCAAGAAGCACTTGGAAGGGCCCGGAAGGGTGTCGAAATAGCTGATGCCATAGGACCGAAGGCCGACAGACTACTCCAGGAGGCCCGAGAAGCTCGCTTGCGGGCTGAAAAACATCTAGATAGCCTTGACGACAAGAAGGACGTCTGACATGCCCTCTAACCTTGTCAAGACCGAAAGAGACGAACGACTATGGGAAAAGGCCAAAGACCAAGCCAAGGAGGCCGGAAAAGCCGAGGATTGGGCCTATGTCAATGGTATCTTTCAGCGCATGAAGCATCGAGATGGGGGCGGAGAGCGTACCTCTGCTATTCGAGAAATCATTCTTCGCTCTCTCGAACAATAGGGAAGGATCGTCATGGACGACAAGGAGACCAATACTTCAGGATTGACAAAAATTGTCCTATCTCTCCTTCCCTATGATGGTACCATAATTATCATGTTCAAATCAGGGGACATAGAGAAGATCCCCGTCGGACTTTTCCCTGAGGAAATGCAGGAAAGATTCTGGGAAATGATTCTGGATGTTTCCCAGGAGTCCTGGGAAACATACGAGAAATTCGGGGAAGTAGCCGAATCTTAACCGAATACTTGCGTACCCCTTCAGGCCATGCTACATTGTATATAGGCACACCGGCCTGGAGGTTCAAATGACCAAGTTCATCGCAATTTTCGCAGGTCGTAGCATCGTCCTGCCTGCTGTCGACTTCGAAACCGCCTGCGTCTACGCCACGCGCATTTTTGGACCCACGGTCCATGTTTGCGCTGTCTAGAGGCGGCTCCGACTGGTGATTAAACCAAGTCGGCTTCAACACACAACACAGAAACCCTCGTCAGATTGCCTCCGACGGGGGTTTCTTTGTATCCGGAGGGCCATATGGGCCGTACTTCGTTGTCACAATATAGCGCGTTGGAACTTCTGGAAGAGCTGCAGAAGAGAGGATACTTGGTTGCCCATGATGTCCACAAAGTCAAACAGCGTGTTCGGGTGACAGACCGCTTCAGACACCTCATGAGAAAGCACCTGGGTCCAACCGTCCTAGAAGAAGAGATGACGTCCAGGTCGAGGTCGAATTTTGAGCGATTCCTATTCCCGACAGGTATATTGACATGTCAAAACGATCGCGAAGGTGGCTTCTAGGTTGATTGTGCCATTCAATAATGCAACACATTGTTGCATTTTGACATGTCAATGGCACTCTGAGACCAGTCAATAGGGGATAGAAAACCCCTAAGCGGTAGGGTCAGAACTTCCCAAAACGTCTCAGAAGACCCAGAAATGCACTGGATACGGCCCAAAGCCCTTCGTGTATGACCGCGAGCTTTTTGTAGGCCCCAGAAAACGTCCAGGCCATACATGAAGGGGCTTCTCAAAATGCTCTTTCTGACACTGATCGTTCCCAGATATTGCCATGTCAATTCTCCGAACACACTGAGCCATAAGGCATGCATGGACCAACCTTTGGGGAGGGGGGTTTGGGGGGTGGGGCGGTTCCCACCCCACCCCCGATCCCAAGATCGATCTCCCCTGGTGGAAAGGTGGGGAATAGACTGAGTTCCCCACCACTGGAAAGGTGAGGAAGGTGGAAGCACGAGGTTGCGGAGCAACCGAGTGACCCACAACCCATCCCGCCAGGGATGGGGCCAAAGAGAATGACCGTTGCCAAATCGATGGAGTTCCGCCAAATCGATGGAACTCTCGTGGAGGACCGGCCAAATTTCGGGTGCAGGCAGATTGTGATTAGCCCCATGTCGTCGTAGGGGCTGTCAATCTGCCCCCGGTTAGCCAAATGTTTGACTGTCTCCTCCAAAAACGTGTTATGGTCCATATCATCCCGGCGGTTCTGATGTTGGGAGCAATTTCCTTTCTGCCCGAGAAAGGAATAGTCCACGGTCCATGCACTACCCTTCCCATTTGGGTACGTCAGGTTTGGGCATTCACCGGGTTTTTGACCTGGATATCGTATGGGGAAATAGCCTATCAGGCATGGACCCTTCATGACCATCCCTCCACTTCCTGGCTACCCCGCTGGCTTTTGCCGGGGGTTACCCTTTTTGTGGGTACTTGTGGTCTGGGTCACCTTCTAGCTTCCGTGGGCCTTCAGTTTTGGGCCCGTTGGGACCTCGTCGCATTCTGGCAGGGTATTACTGCCGCCATATCGGTCCCTGTTGCTCTCGCTATTGCCCTTGGTTCCAACTCCCTGAAGCACGAGGCCATGATCGCCTCGTGGGGTCTGCATGAAACTCTTGTGAACCTGGGCCGATCTTTTGTCTACCGGGTTCGCCCAGATAACACCATCGTTTTTTCTATTGGCGACGGGTGGAAGCTTCCTGCGTTTCGTAAGTTTGCCCCCAACGGGTTTCTTGAAGACCCAGAACTCATGCACCTTTCAAAATGGATTGATGAAGGTTCTATTCTCCGAGACACCAACATTGATCAAGTTCGAAAGACAAAAAAGCAACATGAGTGGGTATCCCGCTCATATGGCTATACCTGGTTGAATACCGCCCGACCCCTCCCGGGCGGTGACATCGTTATCGAAGTCCAAAACGCGTCCAAAGTGGCGTCGGAGGAACGATATCGGATTATGGATGAAGTATTGGGAGAGGAGTAGCCCATGAGCTTGGACAAAACACCTGACCTTCCGCCTCTACGGGAACCGAGGAGGGAAGAACTCTCGGACTCGGAGCGGATCGACCAAACCATTCGCGTGCTCAGTGCTGTACGCGGCGAATTGAAAAGTGTGTCTGTGCAGGTGGCTTCCCTCAATGGGCACATAGCCACCGAGATATCAGCTCTTACTACTTCTATTACGACGTTGAGTAGTCGCATCCGAACCTTGGAATCACACCGTCAAGACGAAGAAAGAGACAACGAAATACACCAAGCCAAAAGGGAAGCCAAAAGGGAGGGTAGGGATGAGGGGTATATCCAGGCAGCCCAAGACATTGCTGCCCGTCTCGGCATCAATACCGAGGATGTCTTGGCTATGCGTCAGTCAGATACCTTGGTCCCCAGGGCCCGGGACCATGGACCATCTATCCCTACTAACCCTGGAACCGCAACCCCACTATCCGAGAAAAAACCGCACTGGGTCATCCAGGCTGTTGGGACCTTTTTCTCCAATACTATCAGCCTAGCTGGCACCGAGGGCGGGAAACGTCTGATTGTAGGGGCCGTCGCTTTGGGCCTCGGTCAAGACGCTATTATTACTCTTGGGAAAATCATAGAGAAAATAGACCCAACGCCAGCCCAAGTGGTATCGGTTGAAGTTGGCAACCCAGATACAGATGCGGACGCCGACGTTGACATAACCGAAAGTGACGCCGATACAGATGCCGATGGGGGACCACGGTGAACATACTGCGCAAGACGATTCTGGCCAGGTTTGATAGCATACTGCTATACCATGGAACCGACGCCTATAACGTTGAATCCATTCTCCGTCAAGGCTTGAAACCCCGTGGGTCAGTGGGCAACCTGGGTTGGGACAAGAATACCCTCGTCGACGTGAGAAACAATTCTGTGTTTCTCACAGCTGACATCGAAAAGGCCGCTCGATATTCTTTTGGTGAAGAGAAAGACCAGGTACCAGCCATCCTTGAAATTCGCATTTCTGGACGCCATGCCCAAAAACTCAAGTATGATCCTCTTGACCGTAATGATGCTGCATGGGAAATAGACGATGAGGGCGGAACTGATTTTGAAGCCCTCGTTATACTAGAAGACATTGCTAGTGATGCCATACGTAACATCACTGGTCACAAACCCCACTTTTCGGTTAGGGGACTACCTCAATTCCATGAGGTAGAGGATTTGGATGGGGTTAATGTCTACAAGGTCCTACCTCAAGCCATCCTGAAGGTGCTAGACTCGAACTGGATTACTAGGAAGGATGTGGTTCGGGCTATACAGGATGCACTTAAGAAGTGGGGTAGGGCCAACAAGAGAACCCCTGGGCAGTACCAGTCAATCAGTATTCACCCATACCTAGACGTGCGAAGAGACGGCACTATCAAAATGTCCAAAGACTGGATGGAAACCCGAGAACAATTGTTCTATCAAAAGGGGTTACCCCCAAGTACTATCAAAGGTGTGTGGTTTAGGGAGATTGACTTTCGATCATCTGGTATTAATCAGATGAAGGTCGATGAAAAGTCATTCGGGGTCAGACGCCTACCATACGAGGTGGTCGAGGACCATCAGACATCCATAGAAATCACCAACAAAATCATCAGAAAAGAATATTACACAGTCGACATGCTATATCGGAATTCGGAAGATTTTTTGGTAGTATCCGACCACCTGGAGAATATGGGCCTCGAAAGATGGGAAGAAGTAGACCATCTTCAGACTCTGACCCGGGAAGAAATCGAGGAGGATTTTGAATCCTTGATAGACACTCTTGCTGAAAGTGCAATCTATATACAGGATGACCTCCATAACAGTCACGGAAATGACCCTGCTATTCATGAAGATTTGTGGATTCTCGTAAACCCTAGGGATGCCATGGAGCTTGTGTCATGAAATCCAAGTATAACCTCGCCGTTCCCAAGTTAGCCAAAGCTTGGGGAATTGTTGAGAAAATGGGAAAGTCCGAAAACCCCGAGGTACTTGGGTTTCATGAAGAGCTTATCAAGGCCCTCGATACGTCCAAGTGGACAGACGCCGAAGACCAGATGCTCGCGAAGGTGACCGAGAGGGCCAATTATCTGCGGCACGTGTTGGACATGCACTTCGCCAAGGACACGGCACAGGGGAAATGGAACCCTGATGTTCCATCAACAGGACACTGTGCTGTTGCGGCCATAATCGGACACTGGATGTTCAGGTGGCGGGTTGGCAGTAGTATAGTCAATCAGGCCAGTCACTGGTACAACATGGCCCACGGTCTCACTATTGATATCACCGGTGACCAATTCGGAAAGCCTGAAGTCCAAGTGTCCCGAAGCATCTTGTATCCGCACAAGCACCGTGTTCGCGCTATCAGTGAGGCCAATGAAGAGACCATCAGGCGCGCCAACTTGCTAGCCCAACGAGCCGGATTGGTATATTCATGAACACCATTGACGCACATAAGTATAGCGGCCATCATGGCCAGGACCTTCTAGCCAGCGAGAAGGCTGGATGCTTTCACTGCGAAAGGATATTTCCGGTGGGTGATATACAGCAATGGACCGACAGCAAAAAGACGGCCCTCTGCCCTCATTGTGGTATCGATGCTGTGCTCCCGGACATCCGGGTAGACATTAGCCCCGAGTTCCTTGCCAAAATGAATGACGATTGGTTCAAGAAGAAGGCTGACGTCCATAAGTGACTGAAAGGGTGTAAGGTTGGGTGTCCGGAGGGTAGCGAGTCACCCCCTCTGGCTTACCCCAACAAAGAGAGATACCCAATGAAGTCCAGCACCCCCACCACCAAGGCTTTCTCGGGCCAGGAAGTGGAGCTGACCCTCAACCACGGCGAGGGCACCATGCGGCCCCGCAAGGTCAACGTGACCGCTGCTGATGCCCTCGGCATCGCCTATGAGTGGTCGTTCCGCGGGTCGCCCCGTGAGGACTTTGCCCCCTGGAGCGCTGTCCATATGATTTCGCTCAAGCATGGTCCGAGCAAGGAGTTTCCGCCCAAGTCCTGGGCCAAGACCTTCAAGAAGTCCAAGCCCGCTGGTGCCACTGGTATGGTTGTGGTTGGCAAGAACTGCGAAGTCATGATCCGTGACCTCGGCACGGATGATACCGAGAAGGTCACCACCATCAAGGGCTACGTGCAGACCATTGACGACCAGGCTGCCATGATCGTCCACAACCGGTTCGGTCAGGTATACCAGTCGACGATCCCCCTCACTCACGTGGTGAACATCGAATACCGTGAGAAGAAGGATACGAAGCCGCCCGGCGTCGCCTGATCTGAATTCTCACGTGAATTCTCACGACCACTTAGGCCACCCTAGGGAAATCCTTGGGTGGCCTATCTGTATACGAAATACTTGCACATCTGAGATATAATGTGTTATATTCCTAGTGTGGTCGTGAGAGACCAGGGAATTCAACAACAGGAGAGATACCATGTTCGGTGGTGATGATTCGTGGGATGAGGACGATTGGGGCGAGTGGAGCGAGGACGGGGATTCGTCCGGGGCTGCTTCCGATGACAAGCCGGCTGAGGAGGAGGCCCCCAAGCCTGCTGCTGCCAAGCCGGCAGCCAAGAAGAAGCGGCCCGCCAAGGCCAAGGCGGTTGACAAGCCCGCTGCGGCCAAGAAGAAGCGGCCCGCCAAGGCCAAGGCGGTTGACAAGCCCGCTGCGGCCAAGAAGGCAGCTGCGGCGAAGAAGGCAGCTGCGGCGAAGAAGCCAGCCGCTGCCAAGAAGCCTGCGGCCAAGAAGGGTCCGCTGGTTCCGCTGACCTTCTTCAAGGCCGGTGACAACCTCGTTCTCCAGAAGAACGACCCCCAGACTGGCGAGGCGCAGAACTTCAACAAGGCGCACTTCAAGAAGGGTGCCCTCAAGGGTCTGATGACGTACGACTTCAAGTCGGTGGGCTATACTACGCCCTACGCCCAGATCAAGGAGCTTCGGGCCGCCCTGAAGGAAGCTGGCTACAAGCTCGTTCGTGGCAAGGCTCCAGCTGCTGCGAAGCCGGCCGCTTCCAAGAAGCCGGCCGCTTCCAAGAAGCCGGCCGCTTCCAAGAAGCCCGCGGCTGCGAAGCCGGCTGCAGCCAAGAAGCCGGCCGTCAAGCTGGCCAACCGGAAGGCGTACAACACCCTCGTGTCCTCCATCCGGGACAGCCTGGTGATGGTCGGTGCTCGCTTCAGCGAGGACGACGCCCGCAACGCCCTGGACTACTTCCTGTCGCGCCCCGAGGCGTCCGTCAGAGATGCCTGGGACAAGCGGTGAGAGCCCTTGTTCTCAAACCATTCCATTATCCCCCTGATGGAATGGTTTGAGAACATCAGTGATGAACCCCCTACAACTTCCAGAGTAGGGGGTTCATCTGTATTAGGAGTAGCCGTGGGCCAAGACCGTACTGGGAACCTCTAGACGTCCCGACACTTGATTTTGAGTTGAGCCTCCATCCGTATGCTGCCGCCTTTGGACAGACGGATGTTTCGAGACTCCTCCCACGACTTGCGAACGCTCCTAGCCGCCTCAGACGGGGGCGTATTGCATTCTAGAACCCTTCTCATCTGGGCTACCAGGTCCTCCCAGTCGTCACCCCATGGCTCATCCTCGATACGCTTGACTGGCGGAGCATCGAGGGTGGTCACCTTTCCATTCCTAGGGAACTTCTTTCCGGTTTCAGTTCGGAACACCATCTCCGATGTACCACGAGGGTGGGTTTGACCTCTGACCCGTATATCTCTTCCGGCCGCTTTGAACCCAACGCTCCCGGAGAACATGATTTCTGGGCCCTTAGAAAGGTCAAGAGGGTCCTCGTATTGGGTTAGGAAGCGGCCGTGGGGTCCGTCGAGTATTTCGACGGGGGCGACAGTCCATGAGCCCTCCCCGGGGCCCTCCGAGACCCAGGTCAGGAGCAGGCCCTCGTGCTCACCATTTCTGACCAGTATTGGAGTGGTTTGGGAATGGGTAGCCAGGGCAAATTCCTGGGCCAGGACCCCACCCACTCTGATGGTCCTGTTTTGGACTTTCTGTACTTGGTCAGACATATCCTTGAAATGCTCACAGGATATTGACTCGGCACTTCGATGATTGTCCATGCCATCAATAAGGCCCAAGTCCGAGCATGGTTTGGACTTCCTGTAGCGACTGAACTTTGTCCAAAATTGGCATTCGCCACAAGTGGCATGGGTCAAGGGGGTGTACTTATCACAGAGGTAGTCAGGGGGTGTTCCGATGACCTTCTTACCATCTATTTTGACCCTTTTGGATACCTTGCACGTACGACCCCGCACCTTGTGTTGCCACAAAAAACAGGTGGCACAACTTGGGGGTGGTTGACTGTTTGCCATTCGCCCCTGTTACTCCTCTGGATCGCCCTCTGGTATGTTGAGGGGCTCGGTTATGAGGTACTCGTCGTAGTCCTCTTCATCTTCGTACTCGACCTCATATTCCTCATTGTCTTCAGTGATAGTGGTCATGTACTCGTATACCTCGGGGCTCACGATGCATCGAGTCCAATATGTCCAAATTCCGGCCACACCCTCATCCAATTCTGGATCCAGGTAGACGGCTATATTCCCAGTGAATTGAGAGATGGTAGCAATGTTGTGTGCCATGTCCTCAGAAGGTATGCGGCACACAACAGGGAAGTGGTCGATGAACTCGGGAATTTCCCTCTCTTCATCGGTGCTCATTTTCTCTCCCTGTCTACAAAAAAGCTGTCGCTACTTGTCAGACTTCAAACGACGCCTAACAAAGCTTGCGTGCCGGGTCTTGATGCCGGGGGTATCTTCCTGGCGTTCGATTTCAATGGTAGTACCCAGGAGGGAATCCCGGATCTCCCAGAACTTCTCTCGTTGGGCATCACTGTAGCCTCCACCCACCTGGATTTCAACTCCGTTGTCAAGACGACATTTCAAACCACCCAGGATATGCTCATATTTGGTCCCTGGGTTCCCGGGGTAGAACCCAACCACCTCAACGTCCACCGTTTCAAACGGCTTAATACGGTGATATCCACTGCGCTTTCTATTGCGTTCTCCGGCGGCATAAGAGGCGTCGACATCCTTGATGACGATCCCCTCATATCCCTTGTTGCGGGCAACGCCATACAGATGCATGATCTTTTTGAACCGGTCCTTGGACCCTACCCGACGGGCAGGGGACAATACCAGACTAGGGGCGATATCAGAGGATCCGTCCAGAAGTTCTTCGATCACCGACCTCCGGTCACCGAAAGCCACATCAGCGACCCCATCTTCAAAGCATTGGAGGTCCCAGATGAAGTCAAACACCATCAGTTGAAGCGGTCTATCTTCCATATCCTGGGTGGTTTGGGCGGATACGGCGTCCGAGTACTTAGTCGACCCCTTGGCTACGGCTTCGCAGTCCAGAACCCCCATGGTATACCCACCGGCATTCAGAAGGGCAGCAGCTTCTCTAACCAGATACTGAAGATGGTCCAGTGGCAGGCCCTTTCGGGAATACACTCGACCCAGACCCTGAGTAGAGTCCGTCACCTGCACCAAGGTGCGCAGACCATCATACTTGGTCTCGATGATGAGCCTCGGGGGGAGTTCGCTCAGAACTCGCTCCAGGTTGATATCCCTCTTGACCGTAGAACACAAGCTGACGTTGAAGCTTGGAAGGAGGTCCTTCCATACTTTGCGGACATTTCCTTCCTTGAAACCAATCTTGAGGTCTCGCTGTAGGATACGGAACGCCCATTTCCTATACTTGACGGTCATCTTTTCGAGGAGCGTCGTGAGCCGGTCCAAATCCCTCTGGTTGGCGGCTGGCTTCTCATTAAGGGCCCGGAGATGGGCTACAAACTTGGTCCACGCCTTAAGTGTGTTGGCCTTACTGCCGGATGTTGACCAGTCAATAGTGAACTTAGAGCCTACCCCATACGCCAGGTGCCAATCATAGGCCAGAACGAAACAATCTTGCAAAATGGGGTTGTCCTTATGGCCCTCGAACACCTCCAACTTCGGCTTAATTTTGGTTCCGATGCCTTCCACCCTTTCGAGAGCATTGATGGCAGCAGGCAGGAAATGCCGAAGAGCCCGGGGATCGTAGGGGTCAAGCCCCTTGAGGACCTCTTGCTGGGCATGTTCTTTGCGGATCCTCTTGAGGTCATCAGCCTCCACTTCGGATATCACGTTCTCTCGAAGGTGCTTCAAGACGATGGCCTCTCGGGATACAGGTGGGAATCCTCCATCTTTTCCCTGTAGAGCGTGACTGAAAACAACATCGATTTCCGCGGCCTTCATCCTATACTTGAGGCCCTTAGTGACGGCGTCATGGGCCTTGGACCGGACCTTGCTGAGGGTGTTCATTGAGATCTCCATAGAATGGTTGCCTTTTTACGGCTGCCGTGTTATAATGGGTTAGGAGGCATCAAATGGCGAAATACATCTTCGTAACGACCAATTGTGACGAGTGTGGGAGCATTTTCTCATCCATCTGCAAGGCGGGGGACTACAGCGGAAAGTGCATGGACTGCCAGGAAAAGGCCGAGGCCCCTGTGGTCAACCCTGAGCACGTTGCGGCTGACTTGGACCAAATCGAAGTTCGGTCTACCGGCGCAGCCAACCGCAAGCCGCGTCCTTTCTTCTGTGACCGTGTCTGTCTGCATGAATTCGACCTCTCCTTCGTTCAGCATCACGTAGGACTGGATATCAAGGTGTGTGAGTGCGGATGGCATAGAGACTGGACCAACGAAGTTCACACCAGGCCCTACACCACCCCACAGAAGCCCTGGAGGCGATGATGGTACCTATCGATTATGCCTCGTGGTGGGCTGGTTTGCCTTCGGGCCAAGTTTTCACACCTTGGCGGCAATACATGATCGAGTGTGTGTCCGGAACCCGGAAAATGGAGCCATTCATGGCCTGTCTTTCTCATCCATTAACCACCGAACCCATTTCCAAGGATCCATTCATCAACGAGCATGAGCTTGCTCACTTCATCCTATGTCCCGATGACAAGGTGTTGGACCCCTTGTGGGGTATCGAGTTTGATGGTCCCTTCGAAGAGGAATTCAGGGACCTTGACAAGGCACGTTTTGAGGTGCGAGTCCTGTTCATCCAGGAAGTCATTCTCAATTACACTCACCACCGGGAGCACTATCTGCAGTGGGTCAAATCCCCGGTCGGTCGAGAGGTGATGCTTAATAACAAGTGTCACCCCTGGATTGGGTCGGTTCAGATGGCAATGACATACTGCTATATCAGCCCCCTATCGACCGCCCAGGTTCGGCACGAGGTGGACCACATGGTCGCTGCCGACTGGACCATCGGAAAGGTGTGGTCGGAGCTGGAACGAAAGAAAGAGCTTGTCAGACAGCTTCTGCTGTGATAAACCGTAGTCGCCAAAGTAGAACGGGGCATATGCCCCAAAGGAGAGCCAATGGCCGCCAAGAAGTCCCGCAAGCCCAAGTCCCGCAAGCCCGAGCCCGAGGTCGAGGAAGACGACGATTGGGCAGACGACGACTGGGGTGATGACGAGGAAGAGTCCGACGATGAGGGGTCTGACGACGATTGGGAGGATGAGGAGCCCGAGGACGATGATGAAGACTGGGGCGATGACGAGGAGTCTGACGACGAGGACGACGAGGAGTGGGAAGACGAGGAGTCTGACGACGAGGACGACGAGGAATGGGAAGAGGAAGAGTCCGAAGATGAGGACGACGATTGGGACGACGAAGAGTCCGAAGATGAGGACGACGATGACTCGGACGAGGATGACTCCGAGTGGGATGATGAGGACGAAGACGACGACTCGGACGACGATGATGACTCTGACTCTGATGATGACTGGGACGACGATGACTCGGACGACGATGATTCGGACGACGATGACTCGGACGACGATTGGGACGACGATGATTGGGACGACGAGTCCGAGGACGAGTCGGACGATGAAGAGTCGGATGACGAGGACGATGAAGAGTCGGATGACGAGGACGATGAAGAGTCGGATGACGAGGACGATGAAGAGTCGGATGACGAGGACGATGAAGAGTCGGATGACGAGGACGATGAATCCTCCTCCCTTGCTATGACTCCCCTCGAAGACGGCTCCCTGGGCATCGTAGGCAACGACTTCCCCAAGGGCATCACCAAAAACCTCCTCAAGGAGCTTGGGTTCACCTGGAATCGCAACAAGAAAATCCCAGGTATCGGTCAGCGTGGTGTCTGGACCCTCGACAAGAAGGCTACCAAGAAGGTCACCAAGGCTCTCATGAAGCACAATGTGTCCATCACCATGCTCGATGGTGATGAGGGCAAGTTTGCGGCCATGCAGGCCCGTCTCGCCACCCTCCGCAAGACGTACGATGCCATGGGTCTTGCCTTGCAGGAGTTTGAGGCTCTCCTGAACGCAGCAAAGGCGTAGGACTACCTTCTCCCTACCCACGAGGCCCCGGTAGCGCTTCCCTACCGGGGCCTCCCTGTATTTGGGATATTGCCTTCCTTTGTATGTCGTGCTAAAATACAATCAGACAGGAGAGAACATATGTGGGTCGATGAAGCACGACGACAACTTTCTGACCACGTACCAGCGTATATGTGGGAGGGTGAAGAGGAAGACTCTTGGCCTGAGCTTCAGGCTGAGGTCCATGGCACCTTGTATGATGGTAGCGACGTTTTGTGGCGTGTCGATGACAGCCATATCAGCCTGGAGATCGACAGCCTCCAGCTGAAGTGCGCACATGAAGGCGACTACGCAGTGTGTGCTGCAGCATTAATAGAGGCTATGTATGCTTTCAATACCAAGCACAACAAGCTGGCCTCTATCCGAAGTGCCAATAGGAGGGTGTCCGGGAACAGAAAGCCTTACCCTTCCATGGGTAACCACGCAGTACATCCGGGTCATGACGCGATCGACTGCGAGGAGCGCATCACAGTCAACGCCCACCCTATGGGCACAAGCCACAATGGGTATGCGTGTGGTGCTACGGGTGGGCACTGCCTCCCGGGAACCGACAAGTGCCCCCTGACGCTCGGAGGAAAGAATGTCTCGTAGTCAAAGGGTCGATCAACTGCGGTTTCTCATCGAAGATGCATTTGATGAATCCATCCGACATGATTCATCCTACACCAACGCTGTCAACGCCCTTGAGCGGCTGTGTTCTATGGCCAAAGGAGATACACCCGACCCACCTGTAACCCAGGAGGGTTGGATTTCTACCCCTAGGGGTGCTTGGATGGAACACCTCAAAAAGACCGGGGTATATGACCCGAAGGTGTTCAAAAATTGCATTGAGGACGCGTCTCGACTTAAGGGGCATCCTTCGCGTGCCATATCCCATCTGATTGAGGCAATCAAAATTCTGGGTGAAGCCACGTTCGAGGTGGAGTGATGGTTGAACTGACCGATCGAGAGAAGAGGAAGTGGTCAAAGGACCTTATTCATGATGACGGGGTGTTCATGTCCCTTCTACGTTCAGCGCTGAAGGGATCTGCCGTCGCCATGATTCAAATCCGCAACGATCGTGAAGCCCGCCGGGCACTTGGGCTATTGGAGTATGAAGATGCTACCTAGGGAAAACTCGAAGTGGGTGCACACCGAGTCTGGAGGTGTGTATGAGGTTATCGGGTTGGCTGTAGTCAAGTCCAGAGCCAAATCCATCGACGGACGCTATACAGTCGTGTACAAGGATTCATCCGGTCAAATGTACACGAGGTCCCTGCCCAACTGGAGTGCCCGAATGGTTCCGTTGGATAGCCCGACTGGCGCCGCTGCTGTCGCCACGGCAAAGAGGGTAGGATGAAGGTGATGTTTGATACTCACCCTATCCAGTGTACTGTCAAGTTCGCACGCCCCGAAGCCGGTCAGGGCATTGGACGGATGATTTTCAGGTATCCTCGCGTTGGCCGTTTGGTCGCTTCGGTGGCTTTCATCGACGAGAGACATGGATATATCGATACCAAAAGGATGACCGCCCGTCAGGCTCGACTATTGTGGAAGAAGGCTGTCACTCCCTATCGTCGGAAGTGGGGTAACGTGTTCTTCTCTCGGGTCAAGCTTGGTATACCTTTGGCCGACCGGGTGTCTGACATCGAAGCCATTGATGAGTTCCTAGTCCAGGAAGGGGTGTACAAAAGGATGCCCGACGACCGCCTCGAAGACCTTCGATTCAATGGGTCCAGCACTCTCAACTTTTTCTCAGGGTATGCCAACTTGGCCAAACAGGCTCTGGACCGGGGTGTTGAGCAGGGAGTCGTGTCCAGTGAAGATGCCTACATGTTTATGAATCGAGTTCATTTGGCCATCAGGTAGCCTCTAAACCACGGTTTGGAGGTAATATGGTTCACGATGTAGAAATGGACTTTGATGGGGTTATCAACGACCCCAACATTTTCCCCGGCCATGGAAGGATGCTGGGCCATTTCTCCTTCCATGATGTTGAGAACAAGGCGTTGAAGGAGCATTATGCTCACTTTGCTTATTTGGCCATCCATGTTATAACCTCATGCCCTGCGGTTCTAGAGCGACAGGTGGAGGCCACGGTGGCACTACGTAAGCTTCTTGAGGCCCGGGACGCTTTCGAGCGGGCTGTGGCGTGGTAGCCAAGAAGAAAAAGAAGCCCCAGACTGCCATCCTCAACGAGCGGCTGTGGGTGCCTGCCGGGCATGTTGACAGGTCAATAACCTCCGAATTTACGTACACCTTCAAGAGGAAGGAAGACGTGCGAGTGGAGGATGACTCTGGATATTTCTCGCACTACGAGTACCGGTTCTTCGATGAAGTGCATGAAATGTTCGTCCGTGAGGGCCGCATGTTCGGCTTCCATCGGGGTAACATTGAACGACTGAAGAAATTCTTCGGGCACCTGAAGTGGAAGGATGAGAGGACCTCCATTCCTATGGGGGCGGCCCTGGCTCATAAGGAAGGTATCTCCTACCGCCATGACCAAGAGAAGTGCATCCAGAGCATGCTCAAGACCGACGGCGGGGGCCTTCAAATCGCCCCTACCGGATGGGGGAAGACGTTCTTTGGTATCTCAATGGCCATCGAGACCGGACAGCGTACCCTAGTCCTAGCCAGCCGAACCAACTGGTTGGATGATTGGATGAAGGACCTCCGCAAGCATACCAACATGGAGGAGCTTGAAGAGGAGTATGGCGGGCCAGTCTGCGGCATCATCAAGAACAGCGTCAGAGAAGAAGACCTCTTTCCTTGCATCAACTTCTGCACCTTCAGCGCATTCTACACCCATATTGCCGAGCACCAGAGAGAAAGACTCAAGAATTCTTTCGGGATGGTCATTGCAGATGAGGCGTCCCAGCTGCCAGCAAAGGAGGTGTCTGCCGCATTCACGGCATTCAACCCGAAGTGGCGGGTTGCCCTGACTGCCGATGAGAAAAGGGCTGACCGTCTCCATAAGCTCACGTACGATATCGTCGGCCCCATTATTTCTCGTGGCAAGAGAAGGGATAACCTGACTGGAAAGGTGATTCGTGAGAACTCGGGGATTACCCTGAATGCCGCCCGCTTCTATGGCAACTGGCTGGGTACCCTCCAGTCTAAGATCAGCAAGAACAAGCAATTCTCGGAGCTTGTGATTCGTAGGGCCATTGAAGATGTGGCTGCTGGGTACAAGGTGATGATTATCACCAAGACCAAAGCCCAGGTGGCATACATCAGCCAGAGGCTAGCCACCGAGGAATATCCAGTCAGGCAGAGAAACAAGAAGACTGGGAAGACAAGGACCGTGTACCGCGAAATACAGGTGGCGGTCCTACAGGGTGGGAAGAGCAAAAGGGACAATTACAAAAACGACGAGGTCAAAAAGCAGGCCCGGGCCGGCGAAGTTGATGTCTTGGTGTGCACTCCTATCGTCGAACTCAATACCGACATCGACAGGATGGACTGCCTGCATGACATGATGCCTGTCGGAAACGAGCAGGCCATCCGCCAAAGATGGGGTCGTGTCGGCCGCGAGCACCCCGACAAGAAAACCCCTCGTATCCGGATTTGGGATTTCAAGGCCGGACCTGACCATCACCCCGCGGCCAAGTTCCTCGTCAAGGCTTGGGCCCTTAAGGAAGAGTGGGCCTTGCGCCATGGATATCAGATATCCGACTATACCCCCAGGGGGTCCCTGGAGCGTCTGGATGCCAGGATCCGGAGTAAGGAGGGGTCGGATAAGAGGGTCGAACAGAGCTTTATTAGGCGCAAGAAGGACTACTAGTGAAAAAGATCCACCGGGGATGGAAATTCAACAAAGCCACGACCCAGGAGAAGCTCTTGGCTCTGGCCGGAGTCCCTCCCGAGAATTGGAAGCCTATCAGTGGTGACGTGGTCTTCTCGAATATGTCATACTCTCACTACCGTGGGAGTTCTACCATCACTGACAAAGAGCAGCAGGAGTGGTTCAACCTTCTGATGGACCCGGATGAATTGCTCAAGGGGCGGCTTGTGCTGATTGGGTGCCCAGGTCACGACACCCATGCTCTACATGTTGCAGTTGACATGGTCCGGCCCATCATGGACCAGGCTGCTGAATCGGGAGTAGCCACCAAAAAGGTCAGGTTCACCGACCTGTCCCAGGTTCCAGATTTTGACACGTCAATGCCTGATGGTACCCGTGGTTCTCGTTGGTGGTGGGAGGGGAAGGAAACCGCGGTTCATGTAATCCACAACATCACCGAGGAATGCACCCCTGGAAGGCTCCAAAAGTGCCGTGACGTCATTAGGGCTTTTCACCTGTCCACAAGGATTGTGGTAATTGCTGGAGCTGACCCTATTGAGTTTGCCCTTGACGTTCTTCGAGTGAAGCCTGAGGTCTGTTTGTATATGGACCGGATTTCTGTGAAGGTGAGCCGTTGAGCAACTCAATGCCCTTGTACAACCCGAAGCTTGAACAGCGGGTTCTCGTTACTATTACCGATAGCCACGATCGGGCGCGTAACCACTTGATGTCTCAGCTTCGGACTTCGTGGTTTGGATATGAGCCTGCTCTGGAGGTATACGAGCATGTTGCCAGGATGATGAGGGAAGGGGCGGAAATCCCTACTGCTCGAACTCTGGCTATGGACTCCGGCCTGACGGATAGGGCTCGCTCCTTCCTTCAGAAGGGTCAGGGGAGGGGGTCAAAGCATCCAGCAAGGATGTCCAAGAAGGCTGATCTCGAAAGGTCCCTCAAATACCTCTCCAAGTACAGAAAGCAGCGCATTTGCCACCACATTGGGAACCTTGTCGGTGATGAGCTGGAGAAGGAGAACCCAGACCACGAAGACCTCTTCGAAGATGTTGAGAAACTCATTCTCCAAGCCCGCAGAGGCCAGGGTCAGTCCATAGTCCACATCGGCCAGGGTGACAACTTCAACGATGACTTTGAGGACCTTCTGTCCGACGAGTCAATCGATCTCATCCCTACCGGATGGAAGCCGTTTGACGCCGAGACGGGCGGATTTGGTCGCACAGACCTCGTGTTCCTGGCAGCCAATTATGGTGGCGGCAAGACCACTGTAGCCCTAGACATGGCCAAGAATGTCTACAAGGAAGGGTATTCGGTATGCGTGGTCTCCCTGGAGATGCCCCGCCGTCAGGTGTGGGCTCGTGTCTGGTCCAATGAGACCAAGATTGAATTCTCAAAATTCCGTCTGCACAACCTCAGCGGTGACGACAAGAAGAGAATCCGCCATGCCCGCAAGAAGTGGATGGAGTATGGAAAAGCAAATGGGGTGCGATTCTCGGTTTGGAACCCCGGGGCCCTGACACCAACCCAAATGATCAATGAGTTGAAGGCATATGGTTTCGACCTCATTATCGTTGACTACATCAATCTCTTTGAAATGCCTTCCGGGAAGGATGAGCGAATCGCCCTAGGTGAGATGGCCCGGACCCTGAAGCTTGGTGCCGGTGAAAACTTCCTCAACTGCCCTATCGTGGTCCTTGCTCAGCTCAATGACGAAAATCGCATCAAATACAGCCGGGCCATGGCCGAGCACGCTGACTATATTTTGTGGTGGCGCCGGGATGATGAGGAGAAGATCACCCACTATTTTGATGTCCACCAGGACAAGGCCCGTAACGCCCGCCAGTATTCTATGAAGTTCAGGGAAGATTTCTCCACCATGTCCGTTGAGGCGCTCCACGAGATCAAGCCTGAGACCCAGGATACTCCCAAGGAAGCGGACGAAGATCCCAAGAAGAAGCCCAAGAAGCGTAACAGACCACGCGGGGCCATGGATGGGTTGACCCTGTTGTGAGGAAATATGCGTTCTCTTTTCGGCGAATCCAACGAACCAATGTTGGCCACCTCGATGGTGGGTCCACTGCTCAAGACGAAGTGTGTTCTGGTGGTGGATGTATCCAACATCGCCCACAGATGCTGGCACTCCCCAGGCTACAAGAACATGTCGCACAATGGTCAACAGACTGGCCACGTGTACGGTTTCTTTCGTACCATCGACTCCTTCGTCAACGCCTCAAAGATTCGGCCAGTATCCATCGTCTACTGCACAGACGGCCACGCAGCCGCAAGGTATGAAAGGTATCCTGAGTACAAAGGCAATCGAGACAAGAAGTATGACCTCGTTCCAGAGGTTGTAGAGGTTGCTCACCTCATGCCTGGGTACACTGTGCATCGAGATGACTGGGAGGCCGATGACTGTGCCGGGTCTTTTGTGCGTGCTCTTCGGGCCCGGGAGGCCAAGGAAGGAGTTAGACCAGCCAAGGTCATGCTTGTCACTGGCGACAAGGATTTTGAGCAATTGCTCGATTTTGAAGATGTCTATATTTGGACGTCCTCGAAATCCAACCCCTATGGTCCATCCGGAATCAAAGAAGCTCAGGACCCGCGACACATCCCGATGATGAAGGCCATACATGGAGACACGTCGGATAACATCTTTGGAATTCCCTACTTCAAGAAGAAGGTCACAGCTGCGATCCTCCCCAAGATGGAGGACCCTCTATCTGTTGATGAGTTCGTGGCCCTAGCCAAGCAGGAATGCTCCAGTAGGGTGTACGAAAAGGTCCTGAATTACAGGAGAAAGGTCGAGGACAATATTTTCCTAACTCGCATCAGGACTGAACTCCGATTGAAGATACGCAAAAATCGGGCTTCGGAAAGTAAACTCCGAGGTCTACTACAAGACAAGTACGGATGCAGCAAGCTGGACCACAGCATGAGGAGGCTATTCGGTGGGCCGTAATCTCAAGCGAAAGAAGAAAAACGTCTCCGAGCCACTGAGCCAGTGCCGGTTCAAGGTGGCCACCCAGGCTTTCCTTCATGGTCTGGGTCGAGTGTCCAGCATGCTGGCCATCAATGACGTTAAGGCCGAGCACCAACGGGTTCTCGTCACCGCCAAGGAAGAGGGGTACATACTCATCGAGTCTGGGTCCTCGGGGTCCTACTGCAAGGTCAAGGTCACGGCGGAGGTGGTTCAGCCTGGCTACTTCTGCACCCAGATGCAGATCCCTCAACTTCGGTATGGCGGCCCGACCGTCATGTTCTCTACCGACACCGAGGCCAGGAGGGTCAAGTATTCCTCTCGGATCCGTGGAGACTTCGTATGCTCCACCAACCCAGACTCCATTGTCAGGAATCGCCCCAAGGACAAGCCAGAGAACTCCATGTGGGTGCCAGTCAAGAAGTTCTCGGAGGTATATCAGACGGCATATTTCAACGCTGATGTGGCTGAAGACAACCCAGACGTGCTGGTGCGGTATGACATTGAGCCCAAGGCCAAGAAGGGTGACGGCCCGTCCCACATCCTTCGTTTGACCGTCCATGACCTTCACCGTGCTGCCTTCTCCCATGATGGCATCTCGGTCAAGGGCAAGTCCGGCACTGGCACCTTCCTGGCTTCCTCGATGTGGAAGTTCCTCCGCGGAGCCTCCCAAGAGGAGGTGTCCATGATGATCGGGGCCACAGACGACTCCATATGGCTTCACACCGACGTCTGTACTTCGGTATCACCTAGGGTACATGGTAATGTCCGCAATGTGTCCGAGTGGTCCAATGCCTTCGAGGATGACGAATCTGATTTCGGGTTTGCTATTGACACTGCAAACCTTGTGGAGGCTGTTCGTGATGTGGCCTCTATTCATGATGGAGATGCCGAGTCCGAATACCGGTTGAGTATGATGGTCAACAAGAATGGCCGCAAGCTCAAGTTGGTCATGGAATCGAACATTGGGAAGGCCGAGCAGGAGATTCCGATCCATTCCGGGCAGGCAGGAACGGTGGATGTAGATTCGGCCTTCCTCCTCAATTCTCTGGGCCTCTTCAAAGAGAATTGCCCCTCCTTCTTCACAGTGTGGGAGAACGCACTACGGATGAAGGTTATGGGAGATCACGAGTCCACCCATTTCATGAGCACTCTGGTGCGCCGATGACTACTGATTTCACAAAAACCGGACCCCGAGAATTCAGGGTATATGTCCTGAAGTCGTCGAAGGCCCCTAGGAGAGAACCAGAGGAATATGGGGCACTCAAGAAGTCTTTGTATAGGGATGGTCGGGTGACCCTATATGTGTGGCTACATGATGGTAAGCCGATCATGTACTCCCTGGAAGTAAGCCGGGAGCCCACGGCTTCTGTGGATGGCCCTATTTCGGCCGCCATTTTTTTCAGGAAGCACTCCAAGGAGTACAAACGTCGCAAGATGTCTGTCATGTTCAGGGATGAATACGTACGGCTGTTGCGGTTTGGGAAGAGCAATTTTGATTATGTGTTCTGTTGTTCCAAGCCCCGGTCCAATCTTCGACTGGGCGATAGACGCTTTTCTACCATTGCCAACATTCATCCTATGGAAAAGGAAGTCACTCGTGTCAATGTGACCATACCCAAGAAGGAGCCAAACGATGGCTAGCAAGAAGCCGGAGGTATACCGGGATGAAGAGGGTAACCTTATGCGTCCAGAGGAGGTTGCGGGTACGGCCATATGCGGTCGGTGTATATTCTATTCTGCCCTTCACCCGGCAACCATGGGACCATGCAAGGATACGTTCTCAGTCACCCGCACAACCAGGGCGTGCGTGGACTTTGAAATCGATGTTGACCCGTCATACTACCGTCGTATTTCTGCTGTGAAGAAATACAATCTTTTGGCAGGACCTTACCTGGAGCAGCTGGGGGACTTGATCGAAGAGGTTCAAAGCCTGGCCGGGCGAGTATTCTCTAGGGCCCAAACCAGAGCCGGCAATAAGAGGACCATGGCCCCAGTGTTGGAAGTCCTCAGGAAACACAAGGATACCTCTGCGCTCATCCCATTTTTGGAGGAGGTGCAGAGGTACAGGGACCGCGTATCCGAAATTCAAAGTATGGCCATCAATTGGGCTGGGGAGATCGGGGTCATCAGAGAGAAGGCCGAATCTTACATGTATTCCAAGTTCTCAGAAACCCGTACCGTCAAGCCAGAAGCCATCAGGAAGGCCACTATCTCTTCCGTCCTAGCGGAGCTGCAGGAAGCCCATGACCGGGTGGATGTTCTCCTCAAACAATGTGATGCTGCCCTGCGCAATTTCTCTGCCCAGCATAACGCTCTCATTGAGATTCAGGTTTCTGCCCGCACACCGGTAGCAATCCCTAAGGTAGCCTTGTCCGAGTTGAAGGCTGATGATAGTCCCATCCTCCGGGGCAAGAGCAGGAATAGAAACCGGTGAATAGGCGCCCTACCATAGACGAACGGTCTTGTCCCGATTGCGGGCAAGCCGTAGACTGGGGAGAAGAAGGAAAAAGTCCGTCTAAACCAACTCTTTGCATGAGTTGCAATTGGGAAGGACCATTCTATAATACGATACCTCGTCCCCCTAACCCGAAAGATGGCAAGAGGGTGGATGACCTGTATTCTGCGTTCAAGGAAGTCCTTGAATTCGAAGTGGCATCAGAGAAAGCGTTTGGGAAATTTCAAAACTTCATGGTGTCAAATCCCAATGCCGACAATGATGAAACGTCCCAGAAGATATTCAGGGAGTACATAGACAAGGTGGGCCAGATCAAATTCCTCATTAACATCTTGAGTCTGTCCAGTGTGGACCCGGAAGTAGCCAAGCACATCGTCGGTAATGAGGTAAACAGGCTATTTCCGAACCTTCCAATGAGGATCGCCAGGCAATGAAGATCCGCACGTTCTTTCTTCTGCTGAAGAATAGGGCCCCTATCTTCTCATCCAACGAGGGGAGGAGGTCGGTCCTGGTATGGACTTCCAGGGCCAAGGCTCGGGCCTATCAAAACGCCCGTACGAATGAAGGTGAAGATACATTCGATATTGAGGAGTGGAAGCCTCTTTTCCTGGTCAAAACCCTCGAATCGTACAAGAGTGTGCTAGAAAAGGGAGGGGTCGAATGGGTAATGGTGGACCATCCGGGGAGGTCGGCGAAAAAGGTTCTGCACCTGAGATTGGAGGACGTGTTGGGCCTGGAAAGCAACCGTCCCTTCAGGGCGATCCGGGACAAAAGCACCCAGGGGTCGTAGCCCTCTCTCACCCTGGTCTGGAACAGCTGGTGGGTGGTGCTGTATTCCAGTTAGGCTCTGGACCCCAGAGGGGCATGGCTGTGTCCGCTGCCCTGCGAGACATCACCCCCAAAGTTCAAGGCATCCTTCCTGAGTATTTGTATGACTCTAATCTGGATTTTGTCGAAGAGCCTACGGTGAACACCGAGTGTGACTTGGAGTCGTATATTCTCATTCGAGCCCAGGCTCTCGTGGTTGACCTTGACTACTCTCCGGCAGGAGCCGAATGCTTGATAGCCAAGGCCCACAAGATTCCAGTGATTGGGCTCAGTGAGCGTAGAACGTTCTTGCCATCCACTCGAATCAACACCGATTACCTGATTTGGCCACGGCTAGAATCCGTGCAGCTCATTGTAGAAGCCTTGAGGAGCCAGGTATGGCCAACGTCAAGATAGAGAAATACGACGACTACCCGACACCACTTCCTGACGCCCGGTATCTGACCTCTCTTCTTCCGATCGAACCGGGCTCAACCATACTTGAGCCCCATGCCAACAAAGGCAACTTCCTCCGAGCCATCAAGCTTGAGACTCGGGGCATGGGCTGCAAGTATTTTGCCAATGAATATCAGGCGAAGTACATTCCTACGCTTCGGAGGGTTATCCGGCCCAAAAGAGTACGACATGGGGATTTCTTTGACATCAAACCTCGGAGCGATGGTAGGTTTCGGTTTGATTGGGCCATTGGCAATCCTCCATTCACCGGAAATTCTGGGATTCTCCATACAGAGCATGCCCTGAAGCTCGCTCGAAACGTAGCATTCTTTCTTCCGCTGCGCTACCTCTCGTCGGGTCAGAGATTCCAGTTTTGGAATGAATCACCCATTCGTCGTTTTTGGAGTGTTGCAGAGAGGCCGGTATTTGTTGGTTCCTCTGGTGGTCGTACGGATTATGCTTTCTACCACTGGCAGCACGGATACGAAGAAGAGCCTACGTTCGGGGTGATTTCGCTCTTGTGAGGGGTCAGCATGTTTGAAGACGATCCAAAGCGTAATCTCATTGAGGATGCGCGTGTGTGGATCTCGGGGGTCGAGGTAACCTCCCGCTTGACCTCGGCTGTCACCATCACCAAGGTAGGAAGGGGTAGCCATAACACTGTTCAGTTCACCCTATCGAACGCTTCGGATGGGTTCGTCCTTAATGAGAGGAACCTTGATTCCAGCTTGCCTCTGAATGAGCGGTTCTATACTGGTGGCAGTCCAGCCGAGCATGGTGAGAGCATCAAGCTCGCAATGTTCCAGTACAAGAACGATGAAACCAGAAATCCAATTGATGAGCAGACCGGAGAGCGACGGTGGCCCCTATCGGTCAACTCGACCATTCTCCACTCCCTGGACACCATCTTTGTGGCGGAACGTTGGCCCTATAGTCAACAAACCCTCTACTATCCAGCGTTCAAAGGATATGTCGAAACCAAAACCATCTCGGAAAACTTCGTCAATGGACAGTCCAACATTACGGTCACTGGCTTTGACATCCGGGCTTTGATATCTCGGATGCGGCTTCAGATGAATTACGTCATCACCAACGCGTTGGCTCCGGTGTCTTTCAATTCTGGAGCCACGTCCAATGCTGATACTCTGAATGCCTTCGACCCAGTGGTTCAGGAGGGTATATTCTCGGACCTTCAGAATCCGAGCCAATGGACCACTCCTGTCGCTGGTCTGTCCCTCAAGGATACCATCGAGTTCTTGGTGACTGGAACCATCACCGAGACCGAAGAGATCCAAATTCCTGGGTATTCTAGCGAAATTCGGGACAAAATTCTCTCTACTTCTCGGGAGGAAGTGGCCCGCAGGGGTGTGGGCCGAATGAAGACTGGTATTGTTGTTTCCTATCCCAATGGGGGCGGGGAGAGTGCCAACGATGTGAGGATTTTGGAGGAATGGCACCGCCTGTGCCTATTCGGGGTACCCGATCAGGGGGACGATCTCGAAGTATCCGACGAGGCTCAAGATGCGGTGTCGGCTGACCTTCCCGACGAGGATGCCGACACTTTGAATCTCACCCTAGGCCAGCGCCTGTTGTTCTCCACCTCAAGCCGGCCCTGGACCCCAGAAGAGACCGAGCGTCACGGCCAAGGAAGCACCTGGGATGGCCCTACAGCCCCTCATGCTATGTCTCTCCATTTCCTATTGCCTTCTACTGGCGGAGGCATGAATGGGGTCACATCCTTCACGGTGGACCAGGGTTCTGATGAAAGACGTTGGCAGAGCCGGATGTCTATTATAGAGGATTATCTCGACAACCTGGACTACCACATCGCGGTGACTGGCGCCGGGGATATGGTCATCGAATTTCCAATGTATGACTTCCAGCCGGACAGGTTTGGTGAATTCGAGGAGGCATTTCGAGTTCGGCACGATGGGGAAGGAAAGTCCATCACCTTTGATGATGACCGACCCAACGTCCCAGCCTGCATGATCATGACTGCAGGGTACAACCCAGATGTAGAGAGGATAGGGCAACTTGAGGACGCGGCCGTGGAAGAGGAATTCACCTCGGTGTTGCGAGTCGTCCTCCTGGCCCCTGTCGTGGCGTCCCGTATTGGGATGAATATCGAGCGAACGTCCCTGCCGTTTGCATTGGATGACGTTTGCCGTCTCCGTCAATTCGCCGTCTTGCGATTCCAAAGGAAGCTTGCTGAGGCCAACAACCTTGCGGTTGACTTGGTTTATCGACCACTCCTGTTCCCAAATCGGCCGCTCCACGAAAGCAAGCGGGACCGGATGGGGTGGATATCCCAGGTGACGTCCACCGTCCCCCCCTCTCGTATGCACATGGGACACGCCACCATTGGTGCTGTCCTGAAGTACGTCCGAAAGCCGGTTACCTTGGCCAACGGTGACATCGAATACCGTCTCATCACGGGCTCGAAGACGCTTCCTCTCTCGTACACCGGAGAGGGTCCGGCCATGAACTCGTCCCGGGGTATTCTTATTTCGGACACGAGCCCTACGGACTTGGACATCACTGCCGACCCGTGTGATGGGTCCACCCGCGGTGCCCCTGCGGTTGACTACTTGTCCTTGGACAATGCCATCGGCTTGGTATTTGATGAGAATGCCGCCCAATCTTGCTCTAAGAGTGCCGATGACTTGGCAGCCGACGTTCGGTCTCTGTGGGAGCGTCTCCAGCAGCTGGCGTTGGACGAGTTGCGCCTGAGGCTGGAGCTTACGTGTACGTTCCGTGACCCAGTGGTGGACACGAACGAGCCGTTTGACCCTGACCTTCACTCCATATATCCTGCCCGGGCTTTTGACCTTGTGGTGTACCGGTGGGACTTCTCGGCTGGTACCCAGGAGGATTACGAAGCTGTTGGGGCCCTAGGAAAGTCCATCGGTCTACAATGGGGAGGAGATGCTCCTACTTTCGAGTCGGCTCCCACTATTGCCGATGTGCAGGAAAAGATCTTCGAGCGAGTGAACTTCCACCTATCCAACACCAGCACCCGGTTCAAGGACGGAGGGTCTGGTACTCCCTACATATATGGCGGAGCGTTCAACAAGCAAGACCCATCCCCTAAGTCCATTGGGGTTGATTGCTCCGGTCTGATCGTTGACTGCTATGTGTACGCTGGTCTGATGAGCCGGGATACCCGCCCAAACTCAAGCCAGCTTGCTGGTATCTTTCCCTCGACCGACAACCCCAGACCCGGGGACATCCTGTTTGTAGGCAAGGGGCGAATCACCCATTGCGTGCTTATTGGTGAAGCTGGGTATCCCTCAGTGGTTGGTGCTTCGGGTGGAACCAAGGACACAACCACCCTCAAGAAGGCAAGTGACAAGAATGCTCGGGTGAAGACTTTCAGCAATTACGTTCCGGGAATTCGCCCCGAGTCTGAAGTCCAGGGTTTTGCCACACCCTTCGACAACCTCGTGTCCAGTATTCCCTTCCTAAACCACTTCAGTCTCCCGTGAGTCCAATGATCACTGCAGCCACTGGTCCGGCCCCGGATTCGCAGAATATCGCCCTGAAGACCAAAGAGGAATTCCTGAAGAGTAGGAATCCTAGAGGCAAGTTTCATGACCCCAAGTCCTATGACCAAGGATTAGAGGAACTCAATCGCGACTATAAGCGACGAGGTATTGGGGAAATCTCATATGGCCATGACCAACTTTTGGTGGAGGAAACATCCGATGGTCTGTTTCTCAACCACCGGCAACGTGGACCAGTGGCCTACCTGTATGACACCATCCTATACCACATCCATGGCTTCAACCCAGGCCGATTGGCTGACCGATATTGGTCCGAGGAGTGGACCTCAAGCGATAACGACTGGGTGAATTTTGCTTTCTCCCGGTCTGTGAAGGTCAAATATCTGGCTGAGGTGGTTGAGGCAAAAAGTAGTCAAGGCCGACGTATGAGGAGGAAATATCCTCGTGTTCTGCAACGCCTGAAGAGAAAGAAGCAAGAATTTGAGCTTCGCCAGGGTGCCGAAGACCAACCGTTAGGTATGAATCTTGCCATCCTCAACGGTAAGGGGGAGGTAGTGGCCGTGGCTCAGAATGAATGGGGTGCCACTCTGGTCATTGTGGCCCGAGAATACCGAGGTATGGGCCTCGGCCAGTATATCACCGAGAAGTGGTATGAGATGAACCCTCAGAACGAGTCTGGCGGATTCACTCCTCAAGGGTACAACAACGCCATCCGAGTGTGGGAGAAGGCCGTCCGTGACCTCTTGGCGCGGGGCTGGTATTCCCAACTGGTTAGAGATGGGTCCTTGACCCAAGAGAAAGCGCAGGATATCATCTCCGGGCTGTCTGACTCCAAGGTTCAACGGTCTAACATACCGGAGCCTAGTCAAGAGGAGGTTGCGAAGGCCAAGCCTCTAATCCTTGTGGATGACAACATCTCCTTCGTATTGTATGACGCTAGGGTATACGAAGGGTCGGTCGATGACGTTTATGACGGAAAGTACGTATATGGCTACGGATTTCTGCGTGATTCCGGCGACAAAACCTTCATCTTCTCCTTGGACTATGACCGACCATATGCCAGGTTGGCCACGGCCATTATCATGCAGATGGCCAGAGACGAAGGTGAGGATCTCTATGACGGAGAAGGATACCACGACCTCGTAGAATTTGATCTCCTACCTGGGGGATCTTGGGAACGAGATGGTGACCTGGTAAGGTTGAAGGAAGACCTTCTGGACCTTGAGGGGGCGGCCATTATTGAAAGAAACATTCGGAACGCCAACGACAAGTATGGGATGTACCGTACGTCTCTCCTAGAAACGGCAAACAGTAAGTGGTGACCGATGGATGACTGGCGCAAAATAGCCCGAGAGGCCACGTCCAAGCCTGCCGATGAAAGGGAAGGTCTCAACCGCCCCACCGAGGCTGTGGTTGAATCTGTCTCCACCGAAACTGAGACCATTCAGGCTTCCGACTTCGGTGGCGGTGGAAAATGTATAGTCACACACCCGTTCATGGGTGTGCGATCTTGGATTCGAGCCCTGCCCGAGCGAGGCGCCTCGGTAGTCTTGTCCCGGCGCGGAGATTCTGCGGTTTCCGAAACCGCATATTACCGGTCCCTGGATCCTGCCCGCCGGGTGGCCAAATATAGGGCCGGTGTTGGCTACTATCGTGCTATTGACCAGGGCGAATTCGATATGTCGTCCTATGGGTTGGCCCAGGTGTACGGGTCCCGGGGCGGGTCTTTGGACCTCCGTGGAGGCATCACTAGGGGGTGGTTCAATAACGAGTCCCTTGAGGTTGGATTCAAGGCTCCACTTCACGTTCGTCAGCTCCACGACCATCGATATGCCAGCCTGGCGGGAGAAGAGAGGTTTGGTGCCGTGTGGAGGCCGACCGGACTTCAGAATGATACCCGGGGATGGCAGGAAATCGATGGGTCCTTTGCCCGGGAATATACCCGTGTTCTATCTTTCCAGGGTATTCCTGGTGTCTTGGTAGACTACCGTGAGGGACATGTCTTTGAGGATGATGGGTCCCGGGCCAACACTCCATCAGCTCAGCCTGCCCGACGCCGGGCGATATACTACGATTCTCAAGGGGACAACAACCTGGAGTTGATGGACGAATCTGGCAACACCTGGGAGTTTCTCTCTTCCAATGCCAAACTTGGCAAGCAAATAGACATCCCAGAGGGATCCCACCGCATCAAGGTAGGAGTTAACATCGCCATGCAGGCGGACAAGGATATTACTGCCACAGGCCAAAACCTCATCGTGCGGACAAGGAACATCATTCACCTGGAGTCCGAAGTGGCCATCAAGCTCGTGTCCAAGGGGATGATCACCCTGAGCGCGGCGATAGTCGAAATAAACAAGAGAGTCATCAACTCTACACCCTCGCCCTTCTGAAAGGAGGTACCTCTTGGCTACCGACCTCGAAGAGTCTGAATTTGAGCTTCCTGTTGCTGTTATACCGGTCCCGTCGCCGTTTCCCTGCAACATTGAGGCACCGGAACTCAAGTTCCTGAACGGAATTAGCATCAAGCCGTTTCTGGCCCCAGGAACCCCGTTCACGGACTGCAACCTTATCGAGAAGTTGATGGCCCAGCTTCAGGCCGCTCTGGCTGCCATCTCTCCGTTGTTCCTCATTTCGGACGTTCTATTAGCCATTCTCCAGTGTATCCAGGCCATCCCTGATGCCATCACCAGCCTATCGCCTCAACCGCTGCTGGAGTGTTTGGAGAATCTCATTGCCGTTGTAGTGGCTCTTCTGTGTGCGGTCTATCCTCCGTTCGCATTCCCGACCATGATTCTCTCCTGGTTCGAATTTCTCATTCGCCTCATGGGGTGCGTGATTGATGAGCTGACGGCCCTTTGTGATGGCATTCGTCGTTTGACCAACCTGGAAGAGCTTCTCAAGATTCGAGCCCAGCCCGAATTGGAGGACATTTTGCTGGCAGCGGAATACAACCTGGAGTGCCAGCAGAGCAACGTCTATACTCTGTTTGAGGTGGTCATCGCCATCATCGAAACCATCAATTCTTTCATTCAGCTTGCCAACACTGTGGCAGGCGAGGACCTCATCCCAGAAATCCCAATCCCTGTCTTCTCGCAGGATACTCCCTGTGAGGAAGTTTTGGAGATTGTCCAAAACATCAAGGACGTTCTCGTGGCTGGTGCCGGTGCCATCAAGATTCTGGATTGTGACGCTCCTCTTGGCCTTGGGGCATCGTGATGAGTGATTTCTTTCAATGGCACGACGATGGCTCTCTATCCCTAGATGTCGAATGTCTGGAGCCCGATGGGTCCAAGGTGTGGCGCCGGGTTCGCATTGACCAGGAGCGTTTGGCCTCTGTAATCTCGGATAGTCCCCAGGGCACGAGATTTTTGATGAACCGGGTGATTCGGAAAGTCACCCCTGCTTTCAAGAACCTCAACCCCAAGTCGGTGTCTAAGTTCTTGCAAGCCCCTGACATGCTTCAGAAGGCGATGGAGAATCCGACCACAGATTCGGATCAGCTCCTGCCTCCCCAGATTCTTGAACTGGAGAGCAAGTATCTTCCAGCCCAAGAAATCAAGGCCCACTACTTCGCACTCAAGGTATGACTAATGGCCGGTATCAGGTATCGCGCGTGTGAGTTCGATGCAGACCTCGGTGCTGCGGTTCAGGACTACCAGTCGTATGTCATTTCGAGGCACGAGACAGTCCGGTCAAACATTTCGACCGTTCTCAACACCGTGGCCAATAACTTCCGGGATCTCGATGATCTGGAGGATGTACTTCTAGCCGCTCTAGGTAACTTTGGCATCACATCCAGGGCTGCCCTGCGTCAACGTTATGGCATGTATGAACTCCCCCAAACCCAAGAGGAGAGGGAACTCTGGTTGCTGGAACAGGTGAATACGGTTGTGGTGGATGGCCAATATTTGATGAAGGACCCGGGAGGCATTGACCTCACGTCCTATACCACGTTGCATTCCTACGTAGGCGACGCCATCTCTTCCCTGATTTCCTCCGGTCGCCCTTTTCACATCCATGCCAAGTACCAGGGCGTTACGTATACCGACGTCAACCTCAACAAGGTGGCTGAAGACCTCGGCATATCGGTATCTGAGTTCGATTCTATCCTGTTTGCCTGGAATGGGAACGTGAACTCGGGTCTTCGTAATCTCATCATTGAAAAAGGCATTCCGGGTGCTGCCCTATATGGAGTCATGTCTGGCCAAAGTCGGAATGGGGTTGAGGTGGTGGTTATTCCTCGTGTTGACCTTATTCAGAAGCTCCGGTCCATGGGCCTGTCGGATTCTGGTGTATACAAGCTCTTCAGCCGTGGTGTGTCCAAGGTGACCATCGATTCTCAGGAAATCCGAGAGGGGGACAGTGAGGACACATTGCCTGGGGCCTTCCTGTCCACTCCCTATCCAGGAGAGACAGCCCGAGCCCTGACCGCCGAGATTCGGATGTATCCTGGTGTTGGGGGCCGGCTCAATTCGGGGGTAGAGGTGTATTTGGCCCCTATCTTGGTGTTGGCTCGGGCCATTGATTTGAGTCAGACCTTTGCCAGTCAGGATGTTATGGCCCGCACTTCGACCAAGATAGGGGCCGACGCCCAAGTGGGTCAGGCAGCACTAGCGGCCCAGGAAGTTCAATTCACTCAGATGACTCAGACATTTGGGGCTTTTCAGCAGAGCGCTGACTTCTTCATCGAGCAGGCGGCCCTAGCTGAAGAGACAGCCGCGTTTTTTGGTGTCGGTGCTGATTGTGGCCGCAATTCGGGTACTGGCGGGTTTGGTGACTTTGATTTTTGGGGTACGGTCTTGTCCGACCTCCAAAGTCAAAGCATCGACAACCTCGTGAAGGAATGGAAAGATGTGGCTACCAACATCAACTTCGGCGGTGACCTCATAAACGACCTCTCTTTCAACATGGTGTCTTTGTCCTGTGAGGCTGTCTCGCTGAATTGCCAGGGACAGAATAACCTCGAAGACCTTGGCGCCGAAGGCGGACCATACGATACCGATGGCGGCACCAACATGGCTCTCGAAGATGTGTCGGACGTGCTCAAGAGCACAGAGCGCATGCTGGAGGCGTTCCAGCAAATAGGGCCCAACCTCTCGTTGGCTTCCATTGGCTTGGGTCAGCTAGAGAGCTTGACTACCGAGCCATGTGAGAGTCCCGCCAACATCTCCTTCCTTCAGTCCATCCGAGGCAACGGGACTCTGGGATGATTTCGAAGGTAGAAGTTTGACGATTGGACTCGGGAGTGATAGGATCCCTTCATCAGGGAACACTTATGACCAAAAGCATCGAAAAAGTAATCAAAGCGGCCACTCAATCCCAGATTGTCGAGGCCATTGAAGAATGGCTTCACTGGCCCGAGACCGCCCATGGTGTTGACGTACAGTGGCTTAACCGTTTCTTCACTGGGTTCTGCCGTGACGTTGCCTACATCGATGGTGTCCGGAAGCATGCCCAGCTCAACAGGGCCGTCAGTCCTGAGGCATGGGATGAAGTCCTAGAGGTTGTTCAGGACTACACTCTGGCGACCTTTGTGAAGGACTCCTATGTCAAACAGAGAGGCGGAGGTCAGCATCACAGGGATTTTGAGATTCTTATCCAAGGGAGGCGTCCCTTCAAGGTCCCATCGACCCTCGACAAAAATCAACGCGGAAATCTGTACAGGTATCTCTATGACTTCCTCAAGACCAACCAAGAAATCAAATCCGTCAGGTCTGGAGTCACCTTCTTCATCCTCACTACCGATACCGCCGCTGACCTTAATAACATAACCAAGAGATGGGTCAAGAAGAATGTTGGCAAGGTCTATAAGCTTGACAACCTCTTGTACATGTTCGGTTCAGGACCGGGGTTCTTCTCTGCTCATGCCTCTCAAAATACGATAGTGCCAATCCTGATAGAGCGGTTCGGTGACCACATCGAGGAGATTGACGGCGGAGGTGGATATATTGAAGGTTACCGCACCAGCAACAGGGAGTTCTATAACCGAGTCAAGCAATGGTACAAGGACTCCAGGGTTTGGGGTCTGCCCACCAGCGCAAAATGGAGTACCTTCTCCGGCTGGCCACAAGAGGAAATGAGATTGTGGTGGAAAGGGTTGGATGACTCTGATGCAAAGGAGATTGAACACCATATCATCGAAGCCATACCCTTCAACGTCATCCCTTCTGCGAGTGGTAAGGCAATCATCGTTGAGAATTGTGGCGACTGGGATTTTGTCTCTTTCTACATGGAGCAGCTAGAGACCGTCTTCGACGAGGAGAAAGATGACTTCGTCGTTCCCTTCAAGGAGATCGAAGAGCGTGTCCGTTCCAACTTCTCGCAGGATTCTATGGTAGGAGCGACTGTCCACAGGGCCTTGGATGCATCCTTGAACCTCAATATAAGGATTGATACCTATCTTACCGACCAAAATGAAGCAGCCTTGCAAGAGGTGCTTGATGTGCTCATCAAGCACCAGAACGTACTGGGGTTAAAATAATGGCTGACCTCACACCAGAGCAGATTCGCGAAGTCCAGAAAGTCCAGGCTAGCGTGGAACGGCCCACGTACTACTCGGCCATCCTTCGCCAGGATATCCAGATCTCGGAAGATTTCGAGGCTTTCGCTATCCTAGTCGAGCCTGACCTTCGAGAAGAAATCATCGACCGCCTCGGTCAGGCCAATGAGGGAGACCCAGTCCGTCGCCGGCTATACGAAGAGGCCATCTCTTTCGAGCAACAGGACGCCCAAGAACGTCTTTTGGTGCTAGAGCGGCAAGTAGCAGGATTCGGTGCTTTTCGCCAAAACGTAATAGCCTCTCCTGCTGGGTCTAGCCCTGACATCGCACCTCTTATCCAGGACGTCCAGCGCAATATTGGTATTGTGGCTGAAGACCGGGAAAGGATGTACCACCGTCTCCAGGTGGCCCGAGTACTAGAGTCCCTAAACACTCGCCAAGAAGGTGGCGATAATATACAAAAACAGCGGGACTCATGGGAAGAAGTCCTGTCCACCTATCGATGAGCGAGGACAATATGCCTACGTGGTTTTGTGGCAACATCGAGAAATATCCGCACAGGGATGACAACATCGACCCCTGTGCGGATGCCGAGATTGACTGCTACATTCGAGACCCCCATGAGAGTCTGAACACCTGCCCGCACTATGGGTTTGATATTGTCGAATATGGTTCCTGGAAGGTTCTAGTATATACGGACTGTTCTCTCTGGTAAAGAAAGCCAGAGGAGGACAGCATGGGTGTAAAGAAGTGGCCCGAGGAGGGAGGCACGGACCTCTATTTTCGAGGTGCCGAAGAAGGTGAGCACGGCGGGGTTGTTGTTGGGAGATCAGTGGATTTCCCGGAGGGTATCTGGATTCAGGGTAGTGCCACTCTAGATACGACAATGGCCCGGAAATTGGCTGCGGCCCTTCTTGCTGGATGCGATGCCCTAGAAGGGACTACTAAGATGGCCAACGGAGATGAGTGCCCGAATCCAGGTTGTGAGGATGGTTGGGACCGCCTATCTGAGTTGTCCTGCAATGAGCCCAAATGTCCGGCCAGGAGCCTCTGATGGGGTCCAACTCCCAATTCTTCTTCATGACTCCTCCTGGTGGGCCTGTCCAGTCTCCGCAACTTCAAGCGTCCAGCGTCGAGCATGCATATTGGGGGCCTCGCTGCCTTTCCCAGGAAGAGATTGAAACAGCCGTCCATATGTTCAATTGGGCATCTCGCATGGCGGAGCGGGAGGGGTCTATGAAACTCCTCGACGCGGAATTGAAGGACTTCAACAAGGTCCTGAATGACCATGTCTTCACCCAGATGCGGCGTAAGTACGATCGCCTCTATCGACCCCACTATACCGCCGCTATGCGTCGTGCTACAGCTCGTCGACGCATGCAGAGAGCCAGGAAGAATCAATGAAGGACCAACCTGAGGTCATCGTATTCGTCTGTGACCTCCCCTATTGGGAGACCCTGGGTATGTGGCCTTGCCCTCGTTGCCTCCAGCTCACATACTTCGAGCATGGGCCCGGGTGTGGCCGGACTCCCGAGGAAGTTGAGGAGGACGAAGAGGAAGCCCGTAATGAGAACAGACCTGATGCCGACTATTACGAGGTTGAGGCAATGCTCGGTCCCTGTCTTATTTCCTTTGAAGACCCAACCGACCTGTATGAAGGTCCGGCCGAAGATGACTGGTACCTCCAATGAGTGAACCACGTCCCAAAGGTAACAGCTGGGCCTTCCAGGGTCAAAAGTCGATGTCCGGATTGAGTGTTTGGAATCACGTCATCCATAACACGACCATTGAGATTGCCAATAACGACCCGTTTTGGCATTTCCGGGTGTACCCTTCGAATCGTGAACATGCCCGGCGGGCCATGAAGGCTCTCGGGTTTAAGAAAAACCCTCCCATGACTCAACGAGTCAAATCTCCGGATGGTGAGTTCATTGAATTCATCAAGCCAATGACCCCTCCCAAGGTAGACGAAGATGTGGATTGACCTCGTGGAGTTTCAGTCTTGGACTGAAGATGATTTGATGTCTTTTGTGGTTCGCCAGGAATGGTGGAAGTGGGCAGATGGTATCCTCACCAATATGGGCAGCCGCACCATGGGCAGCCCGATCCTTCCTCTGGTTGATGGTAAGCCCCGGTATACCGACCCGAAGCTTGAAACTGGGACCATTCCTATCTGGCTGGAAGAATACAAAGAAAAGGATGACCCTCTCCCTGTAGCCAGTGATCCTGTCTTCCTGGCCTGGTTGCGCCATACCGCCAGTGAAATGGTAGGTGGCCCAGTGTCTATCATCTTCTCCGCCGATGGCAAAACGGTCCGGGCTCGGCACTGTACCCAGGCATCAAACTCCGAGGTGTATGGACCATCCGAAGCCCACGCTCTGGTCGGATTCATCAGCCGCGTGTATGGCTACACCGACCGCAAAACTGCCGTGATTTCACTGGATGACCGTTCCAGCTGGGGTAACATCCCTATCTCTGCTGAGCCCAGGGTGGTCAATGGGTTCGAGGTGTACAGTGATTGGGTGATGCCCGACCCACCGATTAAGGGGGCCTACGCCTGTTTCCAATTCCACGGGACTGATGGTATCTCCCTGTTTTGGTGGCATCCGGAATGGGGAAGGTATGCCAACGAACATTCAGCCTGGACCAGGGCTAAGGAGTTGGGCTTCGATTGCTATATCAATGACAATCCTCTCTGTGACCCCGATTCGGGGTCCAATTACAAGGCGTGTGAAGATGCCTATCGAGAATTGGGATTCAAAGGATGAATTCCCATCAGCGAAGAATAGCCCGCCGAGCCGCGGCACGTGAGGGCGAGGCGTTCATTCATCGTCTCACCCTGGAGAAGCGCGAAAAGGCCAGAATCGTGGCCAACCATATATACGACTTGGCCTTATTGGGACATGAGGCCGAACTTCGTCCCTGCGAATTCATTGAGACCCCGGTTCAGGGTATGCCCTGGGGCCTGTACGTCTGGCCCGAGGTCATTGAATTCGTCAAGGAAAGGGCCGAGACCATCGGGAACTCGACATCATGGAAGAAGGAGCAAGCGACTAATGAAAACCACAAGTGAGCTGAAAGAAGATGTGAGGAAGACCAGAGAGGACCTAGCCACGGCCGCGCTGGCTATGGATACCCACGACTGCGTAGCATCACGTGATCGCTTCAGCCAGGCTGCTGAAGCTGTGCGTAGAGCAGAGAAGGCTCTCAACCATCGAGTGTCTATGGTCCCTCAAAGGTCAGGCACGTACTACCTGGCCAATAACAATCCTGTTGTGGTACGGAGACGTGCAGGGCGCCTGGTGGCATGCATTATAGAAGGCCCCGACCCGTCTGTGAACAAACTTGCTTGGGCAGGAAAGAGGGTTCCTACTCTTACGGAGTGGACAGACGCTTGTGACCTTCTCAATGACGCCCAGAGGGGGTGGGACCATGTTCGTTCTCTAGTGGAGAGGGCAGAGGGGGTCGCCAAGGAGGCACTAATGACCGCTGTGCCTCTACTTGACCATGATGACACTCGGGATACTGGAGAGGCCCTGATCGACCTCGCCAACGAAGTGCTTGCTGTATTGAAGGGGGAGTAATGTCACGTCCTACTAAAGAGGGGCTTAAGGCCGCAATCAGCAAGTTCCTTGATGAATGGATCGACGACGTACCGGGGAGTATGGAAAGGCTTATTAAGGCCAAGAGGGCTTACCAGAAGTTTGGGAGTCCCGTGCCGTCAGAGCCTGGACCTTGGTATCTCGCAAGTGGTCAAATCGGGTGGGTGGCCCAGGACAACATGACGGCTACCTATTTCGTGGAGGGAGAGACCCAGGTCACGGACAAGCATACCTTGACTTGGGCCACTACTTTGGATGGGGAACCCATAGGGGTACCGGAGCTTGAACGCTGGATAGCAGTGATGAATGCCCGAGATGGCAACTGGGTCCAAATTTCAGTAGAGCGAAATGAGGCACGTGCTGACCGAAATGCTGCCCAGGCCGAAAATCGTCGACTTCGAGAGTCCATCAGAGATATAATGGTGGCTATGAATGGGTCCAATGAGTCTCGAATGCGCGCCACACGTTCTAGACTTGACCCCCTCATCCAAGCTCGGAAGGAGGAATGCACTCATTGGTTGGGTCATTTGGCGGCTATCCTAGAGGAAGCCGATGATGTGGGTATGTAGAAGGGAGGTGAAAGATGGGTAAGTGGGCTCTATTATCTGGAGGCGGAGCATCTCGCGGAGCAGTACAGGTGGCACCACTGGAGACGCTATACGCCGAACATGGGCCCCCATCAATAGCGGTAGGCACTTCTATCGGGGCCGTTACCGTTTCAGCTCCTCCTAGCATGCTCAGAGAGGCATGGAGCACCGTCGATGGTGCCAAGACTTTCCAGTCACTGTCATGGTCACCATGGCGTGGTCTGTATACCTTGTCTCGCCTTCGGGCGATGCTTGACCGGTATGACGCGTGTACCGACCTTGTCTGTCCCACCTGGGTCGGCGTATATGATATGAGCCATCAAAAATATGAGCTGATCGCACTACATGACCTTGGCAACGTAGCGGACCGTCGTGATGCCGTAGTCGCCTCGTGCTCCATCCCTTTGATACACCAAGCGTGGCACTTCCGAGGCCGTCCTCTGGCAGATGGAGGTGTTCGGTCGGTACTGGGAAGATTGCCCCGCACCGTAGACCCGACGACTATTGACGCAGTATGTGTGTTGGCATGTTCTCCGGTTGGTCGCCCCGCTCGCCGCAAAATACGCCCTGAACCAGCGGTTACCAACCTTATCGGTCAGATTGAGGTTTGCTACGAAGAATGGCAGTCTTCTGTGTCAGCAGCAGACCTCGGATATTTGCGCGAGCTTCCGACTCCAGTATACTTATGGTCACCGGAAACCTGGGAGGATATCGGTCCTTCTTTCGATGCTTCTGCAGCACGCGTTATGGACCGTCTTAGTCTGGGTGGTCGACTGCGGCCATTGACAGTATCTCGTGGTTGATTCTGAGGTGTAGTCTTATTCATAGAAGCGTTGTGGAGTCGCTACTGTGTCTAAGACTTTCGCCATCGTTAACGGCGACCTCAACATGTTGTCTACTGGCCAGCCTCAAATGCTTGAGGCATATAACAAGCTCCAGCAGGATATCAACCAGGCCCTGGGGACTCCCTATGACGTCGACCGAGATTACGGAAATTCCTTGGTGACGGAGGGGGTCCTTCTAGCGGCTCGTGTTGCCATTCCGGCCCTGGTTCAACGCGAGGTTGGCCAGGTCATGTCACGCCTACGTCGGTTTCAGTCATATATACCCCGTCAGTATCTCCCAAGCACAGAAAAGATCGACCGGGTCAAATCGATTATTGTTTCCAGGCAGCAAAATCTCGGGGTAGCCTATCTGGTTACCGTTGCGGTCGTGTCCAAGCAGACCCCTGATATCCGGTCCGTCTTCCGGGTGCGCAACGAGCACCTGAAGGAAAGGTGATGTATGGCGAGGACTCCCGATGAAGTCGTTTCCGACTTTGAAGATGAATACCGTATTATCGACCCCTCGGTGGATGTACAAAAAGGGCCTGTGTACGACTTTGTACTTCGGCCCAACTCGCGTTTCGTTGCCGAATTGGAGGAAAGCCAGGATCGGACCGACCGACTTTCCAGCGGCGATTTCGCTTCTGCGGCTACGTCAGAAGAACTCATTCGGATGGCCGGGTCTGTGGGCACGGGACCGCTTTCTGGTAACGCGGCAACGACCACCCAAGTGTTTGGAACATATTCTCGGCCGAAGGCTGGACAGATAATCCCAATTCCTCAAGGAACCTTGGTGTCTTCCAGTGATGGTCAACTCATATTTCAGACAACCGGACCAGCCCAAATAGACGGCAACTTCTCTGACGTCTACTTCAATCCTTCTCGTCGTACATATGAGGTTGAAGTACCTATTCAAGCCGTCGCCGCGGGGTCAGTGTATAACCTTCCTCCCTTCCGCATTCGGAGTTTGGTGACGCCTATCAGCGGTATCGACTATACCGAGAATCGGAAACAAATCGATGATGGCCGCGCAGCGGGTACGGTCGAGGATCTTGTCGACAGAGCCCAGGCGGCTTTCCAAGGTCGGGAGCTTGGGACTATTGGCGGACTAGAGCGTGCGGTCAAGGAAGCATTTGAGGGTGTAATCACCGACACTTCGGTGGTTACCTCTGCCGACCAAGTTTTGTTTCGGCGCATCGTTTCCGGACCTGCCTTGGATATATACTACGTAGGTAGTCGGTCGGTTGACGTATCCACAACCTTCACGGCAGACGGCGGAGAGCTGACTCTTACAATCCCTCAGAAACCGGTTCTGTCGGTAGAACAACTCTTGGTCAACGGGTCTGCTGTCACCTGGGAGCTTGTGGTTGATACGGACCCGGCCACTCGTGGATCCCTGAACGACCAGTCATACATCTTGCTGCAAACGGCTCTTACCACTGGTGATGCTGTTTTCATCCGGTACAAATACGATTCCCTCACAGAGGCTATCAACACTTCATTTGCAGGTGACCAGTCCTTGTTTGCAGTGAATACCCTCCCTCGTCGTCCTGTGGTTCAAGCCCCCAAACTTCAGATAGAAGCCAGGGCTATGTCTAACTTCAACCCATTCACCCTGCGTTCCAACATCGAGTCCGTCACTGTGGATTTCTTTGTAGACGCCGGACTTGGGGCCTCGTTCTTGCCCACTTCCTTCTTGGACTATTTGGAGAAGGAAGTGGTGGGTCTCGCGGGTCGCCCTACCTTGTCTATCTTTCAACTTCCGGCAAGATCCTTCTTGGACATTGAGCCCATATCCTTGAATGAAAACGAGGTCATAGAAATAGACTTTGACATCATAGACTTGGATGTCCAGTAAGGTTCAATGTGGCAGTTGAGCCACCAAAGGAGCAGAAAATGTCCAACAAGGCAACCGATTTCAACGACGTCGAGGTCATTCACCGTCGTCGTCCCACCCGGGAAAACAACTCCACTGTTACCGGCCCCGGTGTAGTATATGGCACTCCTGTTTCTCCCGAGGAGATCGATGAGAATGAGGATGGCGTGACCAACCCTGCCCGCACCCCCCGCACCCCGTTCTCCACCGGTGTTGTAGAGGTTAAGGGCTGATGAGCCTCGAATTCGACCCGGTCCTATATACCGAGAGTTACCAGCGTCTCCTCAACGAGGTGCCGAAGAGTCTTTCGTATCTGGTGTCGGTGGTCGATATGGTTGTACCTCTCGAATTCCGTGGGGTCGAATTCAGGCTGAAGGTATCCGAACCTGGGATACCAGTGACCATTGTTATCGACCGTCCGGATGAGGCAGGACTTGAAAACCCTGTCCCTCCGAAGCGGTTGGTGGTGGTCCCCAAGCAGGAAGTGGAAAACATCCGTGTCCCCCTGGTGTCCGGAGTGAACCGGATTCGGGCTATCTCGGATGTCGGTGACTCTTCTATGCGCATCGGAGTGGCTCACTGGGCTACCTGGCTTCATCTTTTCTCCAACGGCCTTCGTGGTGTGGAGATTCGGAATCAGGAACGACAGGATGCCATCCTGTCGTATACCGGGTCCCTGCTCACCGAGCGGTGGTTCCCTGAAGCGGACCTTCTACCCCGATCCAATTCCCTGCATCGCCTTGGTATGCGGATGATCGTCGATGGTATGCGTCGATCCGGCACCAATATTGGTATCCGGAAGGTGGTGTCTGGACTAACTGGCAGCTACCCTCACATCGTTAGTCGCCAAGCCCCCAGGATAATCGAGGGGCCTACTACCCCTCTTCCTACGGTGGGAGAGGACGTTGCCGGAGTTGACATCCATTTGTGGCTCTTCGATGTTTGCACTATGGGCTTCATCACAGCCGGTCGATACATTGAAAACACCACCGAATACAACGACGTCCTTCAGATGTCCGAGCTTGCGGTGTCCTATCGGCAAACGGATACCGATACCAACCACGTCATGGTCAACCCAACCAATAGGATATCTTGCTCTACTGAGGACCTTCTTCTATCGGAAGGGTGCTTTGACTCCATACGCCCTTTCATTCGGGCAACCCGGCGAAAGAAGTTTGTCATTTGTCAAGCTTCGTATATTCTCGATACGGCAGTGGAGATTTGTTCTCCACTTGGGGCTGTGTACTGGGATTGCGGAGGGTCCCTGACCACCCTCGTCCATGACCCGGACGCGGTGGATGAAGAAGACCCTACTGGAGACGGGTGGGTAGGCCACGCTCTGGATGGCCGCTTTGACTATCCCTATGGCGGTTCCTTTGACACCTTCGGGGTCATCGAGGGGTTCTTGGCCGATCAATGCCCTTATGAGCAGGGCATTGTGGTAACGCCCCTTTTCACTACTGCTACCACTGCCCAGATCGACATCGACATGGTGGCTTTTGGTGAATACGAGATCAACCCGGTCCCGTCCACTGAAGGCGAAGGCGCCATCCTCACAGCCATCTGATTGGAGGGGTCCGTGCCCTATCGTACAGTCAAAATTCCTGCCAGAGCTTGTCTTGCTGCCGAGACCCGTGTTGGTCCTCCAGCATATCAGGCCGCGGAGTATACCAAGGTCACAGGCACCAACTTCGACTTTGGACAATGGGCTTTTGACTCGGCTACGACCGAAACCATTTTTGTTCAAGTCCAGGTCCCCTCTTACTATTCGGGAGGTGGGCACAAGCTCCGTCTCCGTTGGAAGTCTTCCTTGACTTCCGGCCAGATATATTTTGGTTGTGGGATTCAGAAGAAGGCTGATACGGATACATATGACACCGCGTTCACTTCTACCGTTTCTGGTCCTTCTACGGCCGCAGGTGTGGTTGGTGACTTGGTAGAGTTGACCCTGACCCTTCCCGATATCGGAATGGTGGCTGGTGATACTCTCATCATGTCCATATACCGGGACGTTCCCTCCGAGCCGGGAACCCATGCGGCTGATGCCTTGCTGGTGGACATTGACTGGCTGGTAGACGCCACTGGCCCTGCCTACATTCCTGTGCGACTGGCTACCCCTATTGGTACCAACATTGCCAATTTCAACGCGACTCCAGACGTTCTGGATGGAAAATCTCTAGCCGTGGGTGATCTTATCCTGGCTTGGCAGCAAACCACAGCATCCGAGAACGGCATATATCAAGTAGACACGGTGGGTACAGGGTCCAATGGTGTCTGGACCCGATCTCCACTCATGGATGACAGCACCGATGCCGTCCCTGGTACGCAGGTGTTCGTGATAGAGGGAGACCAGATGTTCAGGTCTCCAATGTACCTCATTAGCACCGGAACACTGACTATTGGTGTCAGTAACCTCGAATTCCTTCCCGGGAGGCCCCTCGTGCGCTCTGACCCCGCAGCCATCGCTGGACCCACTGCCGTTGCCCTTACTGACAGCGTCTCTACTACCGGTGGGTCGGGGTGGATAGACGTTACTGGCTATACTGATATTGATGTGTACATCAAAGTCGATGCTGGTACCATTACAGGGACTCTGGACGAACTTCAGGCTTTTGCACGAGTTAGAGATGGGGTTCTGTCTGCCGGGGCTGGCCAGGAGGCATTCGTACACGCTGGTTCTGAATATTCCAACTGGATCGCAGACAACGGGGGAGTAGGAGAGTCTGCAGACATTATGTCTACAGCTGGTATTTTGTTTAAGACCACCCCCTATTTTGGTACCCTTTTCTATCACTTCAATTTCAAATGCTTCGGAGACCAAATGCAGGTGTTTGTTGGGACCGATGGGGTTGGACCCCCTACTGTGTCAGTAGACTTTGCATACAAACGGCATGTCCGTTAGTCTGAATTCAGACACCACAGATTCCTATTGTAGCCCAGGGCCGCCCTGGGCTCTCGCGTATGAGAGCAAACGATGGCAGTCCAGCTTATTGCGACACTCACAAATACCGCACGTCAAAGGGAAGCCCAGGGGACAGTCACTGGGAAGTCCTTCAAGATAGTGTCCTTTGAGGTCGGTACCGAGGGTCACGATCCTTCAGACCCATTGGTTGCGCTGCCTCCGGACCCTACGATCAATGAGCTTCCAGGTCGTGTATTTGGTCCTGAGCCGGTAGACAACCTTGGGTACCTTAGCCCCACATGTCCCTATTGGGAACTCACAATCGAGGATGGGGAGGCCAATGGTACTCTCATTTCTAGTATTGCTCTGATTGCCGAGATTGTTAGCAATGGTGACGATGCTGTCGATGAGGTAGGAACCACTTTCATATATGCAGTGGCCCACTTCCCCCGTGTTCCTAAGGTGCCCGGTGATACGTTCGAGTACCTAGTCGGAATCCAGGTCGGCTGAAAAACTCTCTTTCTTTCTCCAGGTGAGCAAAAATGGCCTTCGAGCTTTTCATTCCCTACCGCAGCAACGGCAACGACGCCTCGTTGGACATCATCTCGCGGTTTGCCCGTATCTTGCGCAAGGGCTTCGTGAACGCCTGGCAGGACTCGACTCAGAATGTAGTCAGTGAGTCTATCGCCCCTCTCATCGTTCCTCGCTCTGGGTCCCTCAATGTGGATGTTACTCCGGGTTCTGGTATCGGGTGGATGGCCCTATCCAACGACGGGATGGTCATCCGAGAGCAGACTAGCACCCATGGGCCTCTCACGGTTGCAGCAAGCACCAAGAATTACATCGTGCTCCGCGCGTTGTACGCTCCCTCTACTGGCGGTGAGGTTGTTGAGTTTCAGTCCCTGACTGAAGCCGACTACAATGCATCTCCAGTTAAGAGCCAACTTATCATTGTCGGGACTTTGACTCTGGGCGCCACCTCGGATGCCTCCACGGGTACGGTGTCCTATGATGAACGGGACCGAGTTGAAGGATTCTTCGACACTCCCTGGCGCCCTTCGGTGGACACCTTCGCCAACCTCCCTACTTCCAGCAATGATATCTTGAAGACTGGTGATACTGTCATTGTTCGGGATTCTTTCACCATGTATGTGTGGAATGGGTCGGCCTGGGTCACCGCTGGCGGTGCTGCATCCCTACATGTGGCCGCTGGCATCACTGATGCTTATCGGGTGGACCAAGATCGGGCTGTTCAGGGAAGTGGTATCCTGGCTGGTGGTCTGGATTCAAGCCAGCCTTTTGCTCGTCTCCCCGGCCTCCAGGTCCATAGCATGGCCGCTGCACGCACTATCGGCCTTGGTGAGATGCGTCTCATCATCAATGGATTTGGGTTCAAAACCAAGCACATCGACTACCAGATGACGGCCCCTCCCGGTGTTGGGACCCGGTATGACCTCTTGTACTTGGAGATGTACCGGATGGAGGTCGCCAGCCCCTCGGCCGTGACCTTCGACAATTACACCGGGTCCTCTGTGTCTTTGGGTACGGTCATTACCGCCATGGAGAGCCTGTCAGCCAAGAGTGATGAGACCGGAGCATCCATTGATTTTGGGCCCATCGAACGGACCGCTGACAACAAATACCTCATCACTGTCTACTCCATTCGTGAGGAGTCGGACCTCTCGGCCAGCACCGTGGCTGACCCCTACGACCTCGCCACCTACTCGGTGGCTCCCACCAATTCTGATGGGAATACCTGGTCTTATGGTGCCAACTCCTATGATGACCGTGTGTGGTATGCCACACACTCTTCGGCCTATGGCACCCATTCCTATGGCATGCCTTTGGTGATGATTAAGCGGGACTCCAGTGAGAGTCTGGGCGTTCTGACCAGCCTGAGTGGAGAGAATCTCATCTTCCCGATTCATCCAGTGTGTGATACGGGCGGCTACATTCGTGGGTTGCTGGAAGGTTTGTCCAATGCCCGGAGTTCCTCCCAGGATGCCCGCCTACCCTCCGGTGTTAAGGAGACCACGCCCTGGAACGGTCCGTCCAGTGGGTACAGTGGTGGTATGAAGCTTTCTATTGCTGGGTACAACCTCGAAGTGACCGAGGCCACTACCCGACCCATCAGCACGCCGAGTGCCCCCACTACCGGTGCACGGCGTGACTTGGTGTATGCCACCCTGAACCTCGTGGCCTTCACCGACCCTGCGGGCACCGGTCGTCAAATCATCCCACTGGGTGAATTTCGTGAGGTTCCCTATTCTAGCACGTATATGAAGGAAGTTTATGCTCAGGTCGAGTTCCACATGGAGGGCGTGGGTCAGGTAGAGGATGTTGATGACGCTTTTGCTGCCCTGGGGTATTCCCGCATACCTGGGGACCCGGGACTATTTGGTATCGCAGATGTCAGCTTCGACCCACGTCTCAACTTTGACCAGGTGACGTATGCCATCCCGATCGCAGTGGTTGAGCGTCGCAACACTGGTACTTGGGATGCCTCTACTAACCCCAATGGCGGTGCCTCTCGTCCTGACTCCCTCACGACTTCCATTGTGAATAAGGACATCACCAGTTGGTCCCACTTGGTGGGTCTGGATCGCCATGACATAGAACAACTCCTACACCGTTCGACGGATTCCCTCTTGCGTGGGGATCTTCCTACGAACATTGTGAGGCATCCGACTCACTCTGGAGTGGCTGGCCGACGTTTCCTGATGACGGAGGCTATTGGTGTAACCTCGGCTGGATATCGGGAGCTTCCCGCTGCACCTGATGGTTTCCGGACGGCCTGGTCCGATGCCGTGGAACTCCGTCCTTTTGGTACCTCGTTTCTGGTTCACACCGGGTCCTTCTCTGGTCCTATCTTCTCATATGACTCGGGTACAGGCCAGCTGGACATCGTCATGCCTACAGGGATGTCGATATACATCACCGCTACGGATCCGACGGCCTTCCACTTTGTGGGATACGAAAGTGCTGGGCCGCCTTCTCTTCCGAAGGTTAGCACCGCAGGCTGGAATACCGTCGGGTCTGAGTCTGGAGCAGTCACCGGTATTTCCGGATTCACCATCAACAATACGGATTCCTTTGGGTATCCGACTGATGTGACGTGTACCCTGACTTTCACTGGTACAGGATTGGTACGGTTCTTCTTCTGGGCCATTATGCAGAGGTCGGACACCGACGTACAGCATCAAGACAATGGCGGCCTCCTCCTGCCTCCGGATGATATCATCCAGATCGAAACCGGTGGTGGGTTCACCACGCCCATCTCCACCACTCCGTTGGTGGCATCCTTGGAAGCCACCCTCTCTGGTGACACGGCAACCTTCGACCTGGCCAACCTCACCGCGGCCATTGATACCCCTGGAACCCCGACGTACTTGGGCGTGATGGCTGCCTCTGTGGAAAATGTCTCTCGGTCTGGTTATTCCTACACGGCCACAATCAACGATGCTCAGACCGAGGCTGTCGTAACCCTGTCTACGGCTGCTCATACCGGTGAGACGTGTCGAATCATGGTGGCCTACGAGACTAGCACCGTAACCCAGTGGCTAGAGTTCTCCCGGTCTGCCAAATCTGTGATTGGTCCTTTCCAGTGGTCCGAATATACCTGGACTGACCAGACCACTGCCCGGAAGGTGATGGGTGTCCCGCAGGCCAAGAGTCAGGGGATGATGGGCGGCTGCTTGATGTGGCGAACCACCTCTACCTCCAACGATTGGGAGATCTCGAACAGCCCCGAGTTCAACCGCTGGCAAATCGATGAGGGTTCTGCCCAAATAGAGCTGCGGGATATATCCGGAGCAGCCTTGAACACCGGTATTGATCTCAAGGCGGTATTCGTGACCCTGGAGCCTTTTGAGGCGGCCGATGAGATTCGGATATACTACGAGGCGACCCCCTATATGGGCATCTCCGGTCTCCAGAGTGCTGCATCCAAGCGAGCAGCTATTGTGGACCGCCTGCAGGGTGAGGTTCTCCTGCCCGGCAAGGTGTTCGTCACCTCGGGTGGATATGCTCCTTACTACGTGTTTCCAACTGATGTATCCGAGGCCGCCCCTGCCCGTTCCGGATATGATCAGGATTTCATGAGTAATCACCCCAACCGGGCCCTGGCCTTCATTCAAGCAGGCTCCGGTTTCCGTCGCTACCGTGACCCCAACGTCCCGGATGTGACCAACGAAGAGGTGGGTAATTACTCGATGGTCATGCACATTCCTAAGAATGGAATGGACGCTCTGCCCGAGCGTCTGCCTTGGCCGGATTATGCCAATATGTCCGTGACTGTGAACACTTCTACCGACTGGGAAGCCGGCACTGTCGAGGCTTGGGAACTCACGTATGAGCCTTTCACCGCTGCGAACAATGGCAACATTGGCGGAGGGTACTTCTATTGGTGTGATGACCGTAATATCGCCGAGGAAATTAGCGGTCGACGCCCGACTCCCGGCCTGGAAATAGGGTATGGTGACCTGACCAACGCCCAGAAGAACTCCTTGGAATCGGTGTTCATGGTGGATGGTGATCGAGGTGTGGCCACCACCATGCTGGCCTATGATCTCACCAATACTACGGCGGACACCTTCATCAGCACCGGAGTTGCCTTCCTGGCTCCTGGCAGTGTTGAGGGACTACTTACCAGTGAGATGGACCAGGGCCACATAGGCTACCTGATCCCCCAGACGCTGCCTACCTTCCTCTCTGTGGGTACTGGATTCCGTATCTCCGGGTCCGGAACGACCGTCAATTACTATGGCGGTCATTCTACCTTCATTCGGGCCACTACTGGCACCCAGGAGGGCGTGATCCATATGCAGGTCTCTGGTTCTCCGCGTAAGGTTTCGCAGGCGCCCCCTGCCGGTCCTTACGCTGTACAGGTGGGAGGTGTATACGACGCCTTCTGGCCCCTCTACCGACCCCTCTTGCCCGTGCGCAAGGTCTGAAGCGAATAGGAGACTCTCACAATGGCCGACTACAGCCGCACTGGCACTAGTGTTGCCTCCCTTCAGGATATCATCGATACCATGGTGTCCTTCCTAACCGCAAGTGGACCCGGGCCTACCTGGGTCCAGGATGCTACTTTCACGGCAGCCTCCAATGCAGGAAATCTCTTCCTGCAGACCGCTGGTGCTACCACCATGTATGTGTCATTCAAGGCAATCACAGTTGACTCCGAGGATATACTGTTCTGCCATTGGAATCCCGGGACTTCCAATGGGTATGGGGGTGGGGCTGGTCCTACTGCTGCTCGCACCGCATTTGGTTCGTCGTTTCGCATGGACCCCGTCAACGAGACATATCAGCTCCACCTGTTTGCCGATGACGAGCGGTGTGTGGCCGTCCTCGAAGGTACCCCCAAGCTCGGCACTGTGACCGCCGGGATTCGTCCTCGGTCCTCAGCCCAAATCCTGTACTTTGGGGAATACACTCCCCATGCAGGTGCAGCGGATGATCCATATCCTCTTATCATCGCTGGTAATAGTCGTTACTTCCAGGCAGACCCTGTCACTGGTCTGCAGCTTGGGCATTGGCCCGAGACTGTCTTCAAGACGGCTGGCCCGGACGATAAGTTCTTCGACCGGGACGAAGGTATGGGATGGCGCAAACTGTATGGGCCCTCTTTCGACCCACCCCGGAATTCTCGTGGTAGTGAGGGGTTTGTGTACCAGCAGGACATCTATCTGGATGGTCCAGGTCTAGAGGAATCTCTTTCTCTAATTGGGTGCCTGGTAGGCAACAAGGACCATGGCATCTACCAGACGATCACCATCTCCGCCAACGACTATCTGACTGTTCCCAGCATTCTATATGTCACACCCGAACCGGGGACTGACACCAGTGGTCATGTCTACCTGTTCCCGATCGGAGTGGCCATCTGATGCCACTGGTTTCTACGCCAGGAGTGCCCGGGGGGTCCTTGGGGTCGAGCATGGGGATTACCTCCTCGTCTACCCCCTCGGTCAGCACACTGCCCTCTACGGGAGTCTATCTTATCACAGCTGGTCTGGTTGCCCAGAACCTTCTACCAGTGGGTGGGGTGCCGAATACTGTCCTCGTTGCATTGACTGATGTTGGGGCTATTCTTATTGCTCGGCGTCTGGTTGAGGGGCTTGGGTTCAAGATTGTTGGGTTTCGGGTTGGCTCTACTGGGTATGACCCAAATGACCCGACCCAGGCTGCCCCACTGAACCCTGCTGACACGGCCCTTGGGAACACAGTGTTCCCGACACATCTTCTACCTCCAGAGGCCATCGACCGGTACGAGTCCCCTAATGACTATGGGATATCCTTCTTGTGCCGCGTTGCTTCTGGGGAGGCTATATCGGGTATTGGAGAGATTGGCATCTTTGCGCAGATCACTTCTAGCCCATTGAACCCATCTGAAGTAGGAACATACGTTCTCTTTGCTCACGCTCACCGTCCCCTCTTCGGGAAGACGACCAATGACGTTATGGTGTGGAGAATGGTGTGCCAGTGGTGAACAAATGACCAGTATCGCAAACAAAGAAATCCTCCTAGCAGAGCATACCCTTGGGCTATCGACCAGGGAAACCGTAACCGCTGTAGCCCTCATGAGTCGGGGTGGTGTTGAAGTAGCAGCCCGTGCATTCCCGAACAAGAGGGAAGAGATTCTGGCTGTGGCCAGTGACCTTCATTCCCGCAGGGTTATCGAGATCTCTGACCTGGGTGGACAGACGGTTGACCTCCAGGGTTGCAAGGTCCAGGTCAGCTCCCCCTGCAATTTTGAGTCTTTCAACCTTGTGTTTCGGGATTTCTCCCCGACCCGCACCAAGGTAACCATTCGGTTTGTGTCTGAGGATACGGCTCTGGTGGTTGGTTCGTCCCTGGATGAGCATGCGGCCATGAAACCTCGGAATGTTATCTCCAATCCGGTTCTACGTCTGGCCGTCGCCAATAGCCTGACTGCTCTGGGAGGTGTCTACCTCAAGCGTGCCCTTCAGAATCGCGAGGGGATCTCAGGTCATTTCCTGCGCCATCTGGACCGGATATGCAAAACGGTTATGGACCCCAACAACATCCTTCCGGGCATTCACCTGACCATGACTCCGGTGCCCACCAAGAAGGGAACTCCTAGAAAGTTCACTCTCACGGCCCAGTTGAGCCTGAGCTTCGAACTTCATATGTATGGTCCCTCAGACCATATTAAGAACTTTGTCAACGTGATCAAGGACCCGGCCTACTTCGAGTTGACCGGTGTGGCTAAGGTTTTGGAAGGCGTCAAGGATGAGCCCGAGGCGGCCGACCTTCTTCGTCAGATCCAGGCCCTGGCCCCTGCTGCTCGTCACCACCGTTCTCGGAGGCTCAAGGAAGAGCCCCAACAGAACCCACCCATCACCGAGGTGATTCACATGGTCGGGGATGATGCCGAAGAGGACCCCATTGCAGTTGAGGTCGTTGAGCTTGATGAGGATGTGGTTCTGGCAGTCAAGAACCACACCGAGCCTTATCGTGATGTGGATGACGGCTCTCACTCCATTGCTACTGCTGGTACCATGGTCTCGGATGTCATCCCTGATATCTCAACTTCGGCTGCTCGTTATGCCGCTGCCTCCTTGATGCTCCAGCTGGTCGACGCTCCGCTCGATTACATCATGGCTGGCATTGAGAAACAAGCCAAGGTCTCTTGATGGGACGTGCTCTGGCCTGTCTCTGTTCTGTCGTTGGGTACGATCGATGCCCACACCATCAACACAAAAAGGAAATCGAAATGTCCCGTACCCTGAAGGTAGGCCGCATCATGACGCCTGGCCCCCGTATTCTCCCTTGCGTCAAGGCCGGAGAGCCTGACCTTGATCCTGAGGCTGCTGATCCTGAGGCTGCTGATCCTGAGGCTGCTGATCCTGAGGCTGCTGATCCTGAGGCTGCTGATCCTGAGGCTGCTGATCCTGAGGACGAGGAGGACTCGGATGAGGAGGACTCGGATGAGGAGGACTCGGATGAGGAGGACGAGGAGGAGGACGAGGAGGAGGACGAGGAGGAGGACGAGGAGGAGGACGAGGAGGAGGACGATTTCAACATCGATACCCTCTCTAGTCTAGCCGATGAGAGCAATGGTAAGCCTCTCCGGGCCTACATGGTGAAGCACGGTCTCATCGAAAAGGGTTCCAGCATCACCGACGCTCGTGAAGCCGCCAAGGAACTCCTCTCATGAGTGTTCTCCAACATCTGCGAAGGGTCCACCAACGACTTGAAGCCATTGTGGCCAAGTACACCGCGTGCTACCCTTCCATTGTTGGAAAGGCCGACACCAAACCCTACCCGAAGAGAAGTCCCATGAACGCTATTCAAAAAGCCATCCTTGCATCCACAGGCGATTCCTATCCCGACTTCGATAGAGTTGACGCCCGTTTTTTTGGTCATCTCGAAGTCGGCAATGTCTATGACATTGAGGATGATACCACCGGGCCTCATGAATTCATCAACTGGGTTGACATCGATGGAAATACCACTTTCAGTGACGATCCTGAGGTGGTCTATTTGAAGTTTCACCCAGTCAACGATTCTCGCGGTCCCCGGTCTGAATGGATGGCATATTGGGATGAACTCGACAATCAATATGTTTTTGGAACTTCGGCCCAGCCACTGAACGTCCGCGAGTCGGCGGAAAATTACCAGCCATGAATCTTCGTATCAAAGCAATCACCGAGCAGTATGGGGTCGAGGGACACCCCCTCTCCGACCTTGTGGGCCTGCTTCATGCTCTTCGTCTCTTCTACTATTCGCTGCATTGGCAGTCTACCGAGTATGACAAGCACCTTCTCTTTCAGCGCCTATATGGGTGTTCGGATGACTCGGCTGTGGACCTTGACGGAAATATTGATACTCTGGCCGAGAAGGTCATGTCCGACTTCAGTCCGAATATGGTCAATGAAATGGTCGTTGTGCAAGGGATGTCCTCCTGGCTCTCAAAGTGGGCTACCGGAGAGGATAGTCTCCAGCGAGCCCTAGCGGCCGAGGACGATGTCCAGTCTGTCATCCGAACGGCCTACGATTCCTTGAAGGCCGAGGGCACTCTCTCCCTTGGTATGGATGACTTTCTGATGGCTATGGCCAACGCCCATGAGAACCATCAGTATCTTCTTCGTCAATACATCCAGGGTTAAGCTCCGAGCCCGGTTCATTGCGATCCGGGCTCATCTGTATTTGCGTTCTCCGACGTGCCGTGCTAAAATGGTTTCGGAGGTACGAAATGGCAACCATCGAAATCCAGGTAGAGAAGGGCTGGAAGCTCACGGCTGACCAGCTCCCCGAGCATCCTCATATGAAGGCAGCGGTGGGGGCATTCCACCAGGCCATGGAGGCGTTCCATCACCCGGAGGTCATGTTTGGTGAGTACTACAACGCCCACTTTGACATCAAGAGGTTTGCTCGGGAAGCCTTCAACAAGTCCTGTCTCAAGAATGATGTCCCGATGTTCGTCATGGGCCAGGGAGACAAGCTGACGTTCCGCTATTTCCCGCAGCCAGACCCTGATCGCTTCTTCTTTCGGGAGGTGTTCAGCCATATGAACGGGGCGCCAGAAGTCGAGGTCCTGCCTCGCGGGGCAAACATCGACGACCCCGATGGTAGCCCGGATGCCGTTTTGGTTTTCGAATCGCGGGGCGACGGGTGGAGCATCGGGCTCCCAGGAGGGGAGATCTTTGACACTCTCGATGAGGCCAAGGGCCTAATTCGCAACATCATGGGAATTGAGCCATGAACTCCGAGATCAAGCAGAAGTGGATTGATGCTCTCCGATCTGGGAAGTACGTCCAAGGCGAGGGGTCCCTTCACGACGCCAAGATGACTGGCATGCGACCGGACCAGAAGTGCTGTTGCGTGCTCGGAGTTCTCAACGACATCAGTGGACTTGGGGATTGGGAAGACAACACCTACTTCATCCGAGATATGGACTTCGACCAGTACATCGATGTCTGGGCATGGGAGAACACTGTCAGGGACAGCGAGCACCTGTCTTCGAAGTACAAGGTTTCCAGCCACCCCGATGCCGGGCGCAACACGATGGCCCGGACGCCCACTCCGAAGGACGTGGAAGATGACCCCGTTGTCAAGGAAGCGTTCCTCAGCTGCTTCATGGGCGAGGAGGAGTGTCTACACAAAAAAGTCGCCAGGTGGGCCGGATTGGATGACCAGGCGGTCACCATCAAGTACAGGGGCAAGTACAAGACCCTCTACGAGCTGAATGACGAAGAACACCTGAGTTTCGAGGAACTCGCAACCATCATCGAAGAATCGTTGTAAGGGACGACAAGGAGGACCATTATGGCAACCGTAACCAACACCCCCAATTTCACTCCCGTCCAGCTGGAGGCTCTGGGTCACATGTACTCCGGCGTTCGGGTGTCCTACAACTCCAACACCGGAATGGCTGCGGCCATCATCCACGCGAAGGATGGGGATGTGCCCATGCACAGCAAAACCCTCAACTCCCTCACCAAAAAGGGGATGGTCGAACAGGTGACCATTGGAAGTGACGAGCGCCTTGTCCTGACCCGGGAGGGCATTCAGGTCTGCAAGACGCTGACCGCCACTCCGGAGGTGGAACCCAAGCCCGAGCCGGAGTCCAAGAAGAAGAAGGGCGTCGAGCATCGCTACCGGGGCCCTTCCTGGTTCCTGCTGGCCGAGATCGGCTGATGATCAGTCTCGACCTTCTCAAGGCAGCCACCGATAGCCCATACTGTCCCGAGTGCGGTGAGGTGGCTGCCCAAGGCAGTGGTACCCATCACTTCTGCCCCAACCATGACGAGCCCGTCGACTTCGAGTGGGACCCGGAAACGGGCAATTACTTGAGGCCCAAAACGTTCGAGCCTGTCATCAATCCCAAAGATTCGGTGTTCTGATGTCTGAACTCAGTGAAGCGGATACGATTCTTCTCGAAGTTGCCAACAACGCCATGGAGCTTTTTTTGGACGGAAGTAACGGTGCCCCCGTTCATTTCACGGCAGGACGCCTTGAGGCCCAGCTAGGGGCTGCCAATTCCAAGAGAGCTGTCAGGCTTCTTGCTGTCCATCGGGAGAGTTGCACCCACTCCCTTCGGGCACGATGTGAGGGGTGCTACGATTTCACTCTGAACGTTGGTACCGTTCAGAGTCCTCGTCCCCTACCTGATTGGGGTATGTGCGAAGTGTGTGGGACCGAAATGGAATTCCACGAAGAGGATGTATTCGTGGACATCTGGGAGAACGATCCCAAGCGGGCGTATGTGCATCTTCGAGATGACGCGTCGAACCTTGCTCGAAAGCTTCGGGACCAAGGAATGGCTGATGTTGCAATCAAAGCTGAAGTCATCAGTGAAGAACTTCACCAATTGGCTTTTCCTGTAGAGGATACCAGTGTCTGACTACGATTTCACGACCCACGATCGATGGAAAGGTGGCTCGATGTGTGCCCCCGGAACCCGGTGTGGCAGAAATCAACATGGGGTCCCAGAAGCTCATAGACTATGCCCACAAGCTTGCCAAGCTTATCGACTGTGAACTCGATACTGAACATGGGCCAGTCTGGGAGAGGGTCTGTGATTCGTATGGTCCTGGGTGGCTCTTGAACACTGACGCTGGCCAACTTCGTTTTGGGTCCCATGAAGATGACGATTACGTCACCCTAGGCATTGGGCTCACAAGAGACCCCGTGACGGCCATGACAGTGGCTATTGACCACTGGAGTAACAAGAAATGAGCGACGCCCGCATCTGCTGCTATTGTCACGCTATTGTCGAAGAGGAATTGCCCACCACCTGCAGTGGGTGCGGGTCCAAACTCACCGTTCCCTGGAGCATGGACCCCGACTCCGAGTCCTCGGACGTTGACCTTCGCACATTGATGCAGGCTGCCCAGTCCAACGGATATCGACTCAACATCCGATTTGTTGACGATGAAGAGGTCATTGAAGAAATGGCCAAAGAGGAATGATGAAATGAAATACGGAGGGCCCGGTTCGCGGCTAGACCAATCACAACTCAGATTCAATAAGACTCTGGATCAACTTGCACAACACCTCAAGGAAGAACGCAACATGACCGAGATGATGACCACCGAAGGACTGCGGGTTTGTTTCCGCAACCGCTTTTTCACCTTTATTGCCTCCTGCTCGGTGATCGAGGGTGTTCCCCAAACTTTGTGCCCCAATGAAATTGCCGTCATTGTTCAGGAAAAGTTGGACACCCATTACCAACGTTGTTTGGCACAGGGGGAGAACGACCTTTTCCGCAAAAAATCGACCCGGTTCTGGCTGGAGCTGGCCGCCCTGGTGGTTCAGAATTCCAAGTGGACCGAAACTCGAATGCGAGAGGCTGCCGATCTCTTCACCCAGAAGCGCATCGACTATGGCCACCAGAACATCACGTCCTTTGGGCAGGTGGGTATCTGCGTTCGGGCCACCGATAAGACCCACCGCATTTCCAACATCGTTGCCCGCGACGGGTATTCGGCCGTCGGAGAGGGCCTTGAGGATGCCCTCAGTGACATCGTCGGGTATTCGGCTGTGGCCTTCCTCTACCTCAATGACCAGATGAGCGATGAGAGCGTCCGCCAGGTGATGCGAAATATGGTCACCGGTGTCACCGGAGGTTCCAATGGAGAGTGATTTCGAACGGCTCTTGGACCGGATCAGTATGGAACTTTCCCTTCGTGCTGGAGGGTGTGGTCTCCACAACTCGATTCGTACTGTTGTCTCCGCCGAGGCAGATCGAGGTGACTTTCACATAACCGTCTACCCAAGGAGGTCGCCATCGGACAACGAACCAGAGTGTGAATTCGTCTTTTTGGCAGGGAATGGTCCGCTCTCCCACCGATCCCGTCGGTGCCTGCCAAAGTGCTCTCTGGAGCTTCGGGAGGAATTCCTCAGTCGGAAGATTTGGGACCACGCCGCGATCCAAATCAATATGGAGTCCGAAAAGGAATCTGGGTTTCGTTCGCGGGTTCAAGCCCTTCTTCAGAGCCGACCAATCTTGGAGTCCAAGTCATGAATCGAGAAGAACTCATCAAGGTACTTGTAGCGTATATCTCCTCGGATCCGAGCGTAGTACCTGACGTGCTGAATGCCGTCAGTGAAGGGATGGTCGCTTGGGGGAATAGGGTCAGGGCCAGCCTGGACTCGGCGGCCGACTGGGGCATCTCGGCGGCCCTGAATATGCCTACTGACTCTCGATATTGGAACGTCAAGAAGCATGGTTCCACAGCCCGAATGGTGGCCGTGGGCTGGAACCTTGGACGTCGAAACAACCTCTCGCAGGAAGAAAAGGAACTCCTTGCTTTTGTCCGTAGGGCAGACCTGGATGACCCTGAAAGCGCATTGGGTCACTATCGAATTTTGGATGCTGAGCCCATGCCGCAGGAGATATCATCGTGAAGCGTTGGGAATACAAGGTTTTGGAAGGTGACCCCCTTCAGTATGAAGTTGACCTAGACTCAGAGGGGGCCCTAGGTTGGGAACTCGTTTCTATCCAAAGTAGACCCGATGGGTCTATAAGTTCTACCACCTTCAAACGTGAGGTGGTCGAGCCCACCGTAGACTTCCGGTTGTTGTTGATGAAATATGTAGCCCATGTGTCCGACCAAGAGGGTATCGACTTCATTAACCGTCTTAAGAATGAGTGCCCCTGGATGTCTGATCATGAATGGAAGGCTCTGGTTGAGGTGTCTGATGGGTACAGCAAGTATCTTAATACAAACAACCAGATCTATGACTTCACGGACTACAAAGAGTGATTGACCTTGAGTCTGAGGTCGTTCAGGGGTGGTTTGTAACATGGATAGACCTGTGCGGCATTTCTTTTGGTCTATTTGTGGCCCTACCTTTGACTCTCTTCTTCTTGTGGGCTACTGATCCTGATAGAGGAGCCCAAAAGTGAGACTGATGGTGACCGGCCACCGGCCTGGAAGGGTCGGTCACCACAATGAAGAGTGGGTCAGGTCTCGATTCAGGGTCATACTTCGTCGGGGCCTGAAGTTTTTTGGGCCTGACTTAAAGGCTGCATCAGGCATGGCCCTGGGAACGGACCAGTGGTGGGCTGGTGAGGCCATTGAGTTAGGCATTCCAGTATGTGCTTACCTCCCACTGGAACCCAAGGGGTGGTCATCCTGGTGGTCGAAGTCCCAGGCCGCTCACTTTTTTGACCTCCTTGACGGGTGTTCGGAGGTCAAGCTTCTGCACGACGGTCATTGGACCTCGAATGCTGATAACATCCATTTCTTTAGACGCAATGTGACCATGTGCCAAGAATCGGATGACCAGGTGACGGTTTGGGATGGCCAACGGTCCGGTGGGACATGGCATGCTCTCAAATGGTGGCATGAGAATATCAAAAGACGATACATCTGGGTGCATCCGGAAAAACGCTTCGTCCGATGGACGGAAACGATTCGGGCCGTGAAGAAGACGCCCCCTCTTCGCCCTGGCGTCCAATCCTTATTCGGTGATTGACACCTTAGACGTGCCATGTTAAAATGGTAGTGGAGGTGTCAATGATTTCCTTCATCCGAAGGCTCCTGAATTGGGTCAGTGCTGAGCCCAAGAGGCTCAGCACGTTCTGGATTGATCTTCTGCCTGAAGAAGGAGGGGAAAGTACGCGCATTGTAATTGATGCTCGGTGCGTCAACATAGCATATATTCAACACCAAGAAAATGACCATGAGCAGCTTGCTGTGGTCATCGAAGCAGTCCATCGACCACGTGCGAATCTTTCGATTCGAGTTCCAAATGTGGAGGCAGGCATGAACCTCATCGACCGCATTATGGGTATCAAGGAGGAATACACATGAACAAGTTCCTTTCCGAATTCGTCCGCAAGTACAGAAAGAAGCTGACTCATCGCTGGATAAGTGACGATTCCTTGGAAACCCAATTCATGGTCCCTCGTGAAGAACTCGTCCAACTTTTGGACGCCATCGAATCAATCGATACCACTACCGAACAGAAGGAGCAGCCATGAACGCCGGAACCGTGCTGAGTATGATGAACCAGGCCATCGAGGAGCGACCCAATCTTCGGTTGTACACAGTCATCGTTCTGACCGAACGGTACCTCAAAGAGGGTGACCTGCACCGGGCCGTGCGCTGTGTCGAAACGGACCTGGACAAGCTCAGGTCCTATGATGACACTCCCAAGTCGAAGGAGTTGTATGACTTCTTCATGATGGCCTCCGATTGCCTTCGGGCAGCTCGAATCATCCATGCTCAGAACCTGGAAACGAATGTGCCCCGAGGTTCGATGACTGCGAAGACCATCATCTCGTATCTCGATCGGTTCGATCTAGAATCCGCGAAGGCGGTATACCGGAACGATGGAGACAAGGTATACCAATACCCAAAGCTCAAGACGGCCATCGAGTCTACGGTGATCGGGTGCCGAGATCATGGCATTTGTTGTTGCTATCATTGCAATTGGATGAAGGAAGGGGATGATCTGTCCCCTCCCTGGACACATGCTCACAATTCCTATCTTCCACCCAAGGGGAAGTAACCATGTACCGTCGTTTGGCCGTTGTTGTCTTTGTATCCCTGGTAATTGGGGTGATTCTTGCCAAAGGGTACAGAGCCATTCAGGATTACAAGGACTTGAATGCATGTAAGTCCGACTGTTCCGAACGTGATGGTTGGGTTGAGATGACCGTCTACCAATTCTATGAAGTAGAACCCTCCCATGTATTTCACCGCCCTGAAGCAGTGCTCCGTGATGACATTTGTTACTGCACCAATCTTTGGGGTGTTCAAGTTCGTGAGACCCCTCTGTAATCACATCATAGTTGTATTCTAAGACTGTCCCCCATATACAAACGGCAGTCGAGGAGATATACTATGACGAAGTTTACTCGACGGGCTTTGTCCGTCGTAATGCTCGCCAGCGTACCGATGCTGCTCGCCGCAGAAGGCAGCAGCTGTACCCCATGCCCTACGGGCACCTGGTGTGGGCCCCAGCTGGTCATCCCTGCCGAGTCGAAGTGCGGGGACGGCGCCACGGCCGAGCAGAACAACAAAGCGGACAAGACGTGCGAAGAGCAGCACGAGTGCCCCGAAGGGGAAGTCGGTTACTGCCCGCACGATCGCACCATGCCGAATGGCAAGGACGAGAATTGCTATACCTTCTGTGTCCAGTGCGCTTGCAAGCTCCAGGGCTTCACTGACCCGAGCCTCACCGACGACAAGTGGATCGAAACCATGTCTTCCCCGTCCACCTGGTAGGAGCAACCAATGTTCGCTTTCCTTTTCATGCTGCTGTCGCTGGCACAGGCGACTACGTACAACGCCAAGATCTCATTCGAGATCCCGCTCAACCCCCCTCCTGCCGCCCTCGGCGACACCACGTACACGTACGTGGTCGGAAACGGTGTGGTAGATGACACCACCTTCTCTACCGACATCGTCGTCACTTCCACGTGGAGCAAGCTGAAGTGTCACATCACCGAAGATGGTCTTCCGGTGATTGCCATCACGGGCAACAACTCCACGTGGCCGACTTCCGTTCCGGGAACCAACCCGACGTGCACCCACACGTACAACGGAGACACCTTCGTCCTGACGATCGTACTCACCGAAGGTGATGACCACTACTGGCTCCCCCAGAAGTTCGACTGGACCAACGGCTGGGAGATCGACGGTCCGGAGGGCTACTACCGTACGTGGCGTCCTCTTCCGGTGGAAACCGGAGGCTGGACGTACAAGTTGGGCCACTGGCCTGCAGTCAAGTCGGGCAACCCCTGGGACGGTGTGTGGTGCGAGGTGCAGGAGGTCGACAGCGGGACCCACCACTGGCTCATCATGCGCGCTCTGGTCGGTACTGCCGCACCCGAAGGTACCGGCCACTGCGTCATCCAGCGCATCGGAACCACCAACGCACAGGTCGATATCGACATCGACGAGCTTCCCTAGAGAATACAGCTGATTAACTGATTAAACGCGCCCCACTAACCGATCGGTTAGTGGGGCGTTTTTGTATTAAATGCTCATCGTGAAATTGATATGTCAAGTTTTCGGTCATAAAATGGTTCGATGCGGTCCATGCGGTCGAAGTATATGTTCGACATCCTGCAGACCCTACTGACGACGAGTACAGGCTAGGAGTATTCGACGAAAAGATGTGTACTCGATGTGGTCAACAATCGAGGATTCTTAAAAAGGTCCTAGAACGCTGGTATTCTGACCTTGAAGGAGATTGGTAACCATGGCAAAAATTGTGTACATCTCAGGTCCACCTCGATCCAGAAAGACCACCATTCTGCTTTCTGTCATGTGGTGGTCTTCAAAGGAAGAGGAAAAGCATGCCTACCTGTCCCCCTTCCCTGACTACGTGGACACTCCTTCCTATGTGACCAACATCCGGTTGGGGGTTGACGACGGTTTGGCCAACGTGGTGCATAAGTTGAAGTCGAGAGGTATCGAAAATCTCTTCGTCGATGAGATGGATTCGGTTTTCACTCGCTATCGACAGGCCGAGATTCTACAAACCCTTCAAGAGGTCAAGACGATCAAGCACATCTATTGGGTCCGCTATGAGTAGACCCTGGGTCAATCAATACCGACAGCCCATCGGCTTTGACCCCTCTCATTCGGGCGGGTTCACTCCTCCTGTCCAACATCGGACATTTGAAGTCAAGATCGGATTCAGTATCCATTTGTGGGAGGGGTTTGTATTCGTGAGAAACCCTCCGCCCGGTATCCTTCGGCAGTGGCTCAAGACGGACCGTCTCTGGACGAACAAAAAGATTCGGAAGACACCCCTGTCGGCCATTCGTCGTATATGGCGCAACGAGGTGTATAGGCACCCTGTGTCAGCTAGGGACATCACTACTTCCATTACCAAAGACATGGATGAAAGAATCATGGTGTCTATCCTCGGAGGCAATGCCTAAATCCGGTGTTCCAACCTGGAGACTCTCAAATGCAGCACGGCAAGTTCAACATCTTCCTCGACAGCCAACACGGTAGCAGCGGGAAGGGTCTCATGACCCCTTTTCTGGCTGACCGGTATGAGTCCCGGTGTGTCAGCACTGCCAACTTCCCCAACGCCGGCCACGTCACCCGTCGTGCCGATGGGTCTGTGTTCATGGCCAAGGCCATTGCTACGGCAGCGTTCCTGAACCGGTATGGACAGACCGTGGACGCCTACATCTCCCCTGGTTCGGGGTTCTACCCCGAACGGTTCCTCTTCGAGTGGAACGAGTGCGGACGGCCCGATGTCTACATCCACGGCCGCGCTTCTGTGGTCACCGAAGACCATGCTGCTCGGGAGCGGGAAGGCAAGCAGTCCACCAAGCATATCGCGTCCACCATGCAGGGGTCTGGGGTTGCCATCTCCGATAAGGTGATGCGGGGTCAGGGTATCCTTCTGGCTCGGAACATCGATTGGGAGCTTGAGGCCAAGAAGGTTGGCATCGATGGCGACCTTTCCTCTATCCACGTTCTGTCTGCCCAGGACTTCCGAAACCGGGTATTTGAGGAAATCCCCAAGACTACGTGGCTTCACGAGGGTAGTCAGGGGTATGCCCTATCCATTGACCACGGAAGCCACTACCCCCAGTGTACCTCGCGCAACTGTTCTGCCCAGGCAGCCATGGACTACATGGCCATCCCCCCGAAGATGGTCGGGGATGTCTACTTGAACGTTCGCACTTTTCCAATCCGGGTTGGCAACGTCAAGGATGACGATGGCAATGTCCTGGGATATTCTGGAGACTTCTACCCTGACCAGACCGAAATCACCTGGGACAAAATTGCCGATGACGCCGGATTCCCCCCGGAGGCCAAGGCCGAGCTGTTCAAGAAGGAACATACCTCGGTCACCAAGCGCCTGCGCCGGGTCAGCACCCTATCCTATTCGGCGCTCCGCGACGCTGTCCGAGTCAATGGTTGCACGAAGCTTGCTTTGAACTTCGTGCACTACAACGACTACAAGGACCTTGGAGTGACCGAGTTCGCCAAGCTTTCCCAGAAGACTAGAGAGATGGTTGACCGCTTGGAAGATGAGACCGGCGTTCGAGTGGCTCTCATTGGTACCAGCGCCTTCCACGAGACGGTAATCCTACGGTAGTGGAGAAAGCATGGACAATGGTACCCGGTTTGTCACTCTCAATGGTGGCAAGCATACCCTGGCTCTCATCGAGAGCCTGGACATCATCGCCAAGAACACTGGTGAGGTGGTCAAGTCGCTGAAGAATTTGGAGAAGAACAGCCTTGCCTCTTCTCTAGAGAAATCAGTACATGATGAGAAGCAGGAAAAACTTCAAGCCGATGCTGAAGAGCTTGAATGCGTTCGGATGTACCTGGATAGTATAGACGCCCCACTATGGGGCGAAGATGACCATGGCAACACTGTGAAGTTGACCACTGTAGGCCGCGTCATGAACGCCATTCGAGCGGTTAAGGAGGGGAGGTGATTAAACTCCTCAACAGGATTCTTGCGCGGGTAGGATACGAACTTCGTAGCACTAGTGAAGAGTGGTGGCCAGCCTGGGAAGGTTTGCCGGAGCTTCCACCAACACCGTACGATACTCTACCGAATTTTCGGGGAGCAGATGACGAGGCTTTGGCTTTGCTTATGCTCCACGAAGTGGTGATGGTCAGCCCAAGGGGAAAGTTGTTTGTTCTGGCAAGCGATACGTTCTACTGGGCTTGTGCGGATGCAGAGGATCTTCCAACATGGCCTGAGATGGAGGACGGTTCGCCGTTGTGGAATCTCTATGACCTCTTCCGTGCACATGGTCATTCAGGGGTTACGATATGGCTTGTGCAGCAACGCAAGCAACGACCCATTGCTCCTATTGTAGAGCGTCTCAAAGCAAATGGGCTGTGGTCAGATGAAATGGATACCTATCCGGAGGCGTCATAGGATGTTTGAATATATCGTCAAAGAACGGATGTATGAGGCTGGGGTTATGCTTGTGGTATTGTCTGCCGTGTGGATGATCACAGTGGCTTCTATAGCCACCACTCTCCAAAACGTATATGGCAAGGTAGACCCATGCCCGGTTACTCCATACCGGTGCTCCTCGGGGTGCAAGCCCCTGACCATGAGCAACAACACCTGCACTGAATGTCAGTGCGGAGACCAGTTTGTAATCTCTGAATAGGAGGTCCAGAAAGTGGGCAAGCGAAAGAAGCCATCCACCCAGTACCACATGCAAGTCAACCAACTCATTCTTGCCGGGTGGAAGATGAAGAACCACAAGGCTCGGTGTTTCAATACCCGAGGTGCCATCCTCGCTAGGGATGGCAGCCAGAAGTTCGTAGCCTGGAATGGGAACGTGTCTGATGTTCAGGAGGCTATGACATGATGGACCCGCCCTCGGCCCCCGAAGAGATGGCCACTCAAGAGGATTTCGATATCTTTCAGGCTCAAGCATCTTTCCCGGATGCCAAGAAAGCCCGCGCCATGACCTTGGAAGTCACTCTTATTGATGGACGAATACTGCGGTGTGATAATACCCAAATGAACAGAAATAACTTGTGCAATTATGGATGGTCCACGGCATATGGTCTGTTCATTGACGTCAAGGAAGTGGTAGACTGGAAGTTCTGTCACACCGACAAGTTGACCGATGGGGATATCGCCGGGAACATGCGGGACCAGAGAAGAGGCGCTTTTCCTTTCGGGGGTGAGTCTGACACACTATTTTGTCCGAGTTAGAACATGTACTGGGTCTCCCTCCTAATGTGGGCATTTTGGAGTGGGCCAGTAAGACGGCCAACCTTGCTAATCTGGCCGAAGCCAAGTATGTTGGCCACACGTACAGGACTGGTTTTGATAGCCGCAGTAGCCTTCACAAGGCGGCGGATGACCGGGATCAACTGCGGATTCCCGCAGTTGAGGTGAACCAGACTTACGTATGGCCCAATCCCGAGTGGCCGACTCCAGACGAGGGCTGACGATCTTTGCACTTGCGCCTCCTTGTGTGCCATGTTATAATGACTACACAAGGAGGCAAAATGCACAACGAAGCATTCGACCACATCCTCGAAGAGATCGTATCCCTGGAGCGTCGCTCCGCTGAGTGTCGTAAGATGTACGACGAGAGTCCCAAGGCCGACGCTGTCCGGAACGCTCGCCTGAGTGGGAAGCGGATGGCCTACGACCACTCGGCGAGCCTGATGCGCAACGCCCTGGGTCGTGCCGAGTCCATTGAGGCCGCCGCCCAGAATGAAGACGTCGGCCGGCACCAGGAAGCCATCCTTCTGCTGCGCCGCATCCTGGAATGGGCTGAGGATAGCGGCGAAATGCAAATGCAAGTGACCGCTGACAAGATCCGAGAGTTCCTGGACAACGAGAAGATCAGCCAGGCGACTCAGGACCACAAGCTGATGAACGGACTCCGAAACCTCGGACTCGTTCGGGAGACACCCAAGTGATGACCAGTGACGCCGAAACCGATCGTGCGTTGGAGAAGGACTGGGACGACCTGGCCACCTCAATGCCGATGCGCGACGACGCACTTCCTGATGACATTCCCTTCTAGGAGTCAAGCATGTTCACCAATACTGTTGTGTACGCCGGAATCGGAGAGGGCAAGGGCAACTGGGTCAAGGCTCAGGTCAAGGCTCACCTCGACTTTCACCCCGACAACAACGCCATCGTCTTCGACGTGGAAGGGAATTGGCAGCCATCGGACGAGATGATCCAGATGTTTGGCCAGCGGGAAAACCAACGTCTATTCGTCCTCTTGGGCATCCGGTCTGCCCAAGGAATCATGAACAACATCGAGGAGCACATCCGAGTCCCTCTCTGCAACGAGACCGAGGGGATGCTGGTCGTGGTCACGAGTGTTGAGGCCATCCGGGTATCCCCGGACTACGGGAACATCGGTGGGTTCATCAGGTGTCTTCATGCTGACGACCGATTCAGCACCCTGGTCACCCGCTTCGTGGTCAAAAACCCTCCCTTCATCAAGGACCTCGGTGTCAGGAGCTTCGCCCACACCTATGCCCTCGGCAATCACATCCCTTCCTCCGAGGTGAGCACCAGGGTGTTCCTTGAGAAGGAGAATGAGTCCACCGGAGCAGGTGCGAAGGCCCTGGCCTACTTCCCCCAGGATACCTGCACCGATCGGGATGAATGACATGAAGCTCAAGAACAGGGTCACCAAGCTTCAGGCTGAGTTAGATGAGGCAAGGTCTCATCTGAAGGATATGGAGGAGAGTCTCTATATCCTCGTCACCGAAAGTCCCCTAGCCAACAACAAAATTGCCCTCGGTGTCATCCGAGGATGCTTTCTGACCTCTCTGAAGAAGATGGAGAACCCATGAATGCTCTCGAACAGGCCCTCCGGAAGAAGGGTTTCAAGAACTCCTGTGATGCCCACGAGGGCTGGCTGTACATGGATTTGCAGTTCTCTTACCCCCGCCGGCTGCCCCATGGTGATGGTCCTCCCTGTAGGAGCATCCATTCTGGAGGTGTACATGTCAGTTTCGCTACCAATGAGGAGGTAGAGGTCAACGCACTTCTCATGGCCGAGAAGTGCGTTGATAAGGCCCTGACATTGGCTTGTGCCAATAACGGATGGGAGTATGCCCATGCATACTCCTACCCAGACGGGTCCCTTTACCAGTATGTCCGGGTACCCTTCGATGAATCTCGGACTGAGGCCAAGGTATACGAGGAAGTTCAACATGAAGTTGGCAGCCTCGTTCGCAGTCTGTCTCTTCATGAGGTCAGTCAGGGCCAGGAGGACGACCCTCGCGGAATCGACCCTGAATGGGTGATTGATGTGGTCAAGGTATTCCCTGTAGACCCGAGTGATAAGGTCAACAACCTAGACAACAAGAGTTGGCATGGGAGTTCCAATGTCTGATTCTGAACTCGATCCTGGCAAGGAGTGGTCGACCGGAGAGCCTATCACCTTCATGAAGCCCCAGGGTGATGAATCCGAATCCGATGGGTGGGTGGTCTGGCATATTTGTGACATGACATATGTGCTCCTCTGTGAGGATGGGGCTATCACTACCGACCCCACCATGTGCAAGGTGTTCGACACCCATGAAGAGGCGAATGAACTTGTCAACAAGGTGCGTGAGTCCTGGCCCAAGGCCGACGATTTCGGAATCGGCGTATCGGGCCTCACCGATCGCCAGGGATTCTTGAGCGCCGGGGAAACGTGGTAGGGTTCCTGGGCTAAACAGGACCCATTCACCTGATTGAGAGGCTCCAAAAATGGCCAAGAGCAAGGAATATAACAAGGACTCCATTCGCCAGCTCCAAGGGCTGGAACCCATCCGCCTGCGCCCCGGCATGTATGTGGGTGGTTCGGGCAAGGGAGGATTCCACCATATCCTATGGGAGGTCATCGACAACTCGGTCGATGAATTCCTGGCCAATCACTGCACCAAGATTCGGGTTCGGATCGATACCAAGCGCAACGTGGCTTCTGTCGAGGACGACGGACGAGGCATTCCTACCGAGACTCACGCCCAGACTGGCGAACCCACTATCGTATCGATCTTCACCAAACTTCACATGGGCGGGAAGTTCGAACGAGGTGAGGCGTATGCCCTATCCGGCGGTCTCCATGGTGTTGGTGCCAAGGCCACCTGTGCCCTATCCGATCGGATGACCGTTTGGTCCTTCCGGGGTAAGAGGGTATACCGGGCTGATTTCTCGAAGGGAAAGACTGTCAAGCATGGTCCTGACAAGAAGTCCAAGCCTCGGCCACATGGAACCAAGGTCATGTTCCACCCAGACCCTGAGATCTTCCGAAAGATCAAGTTCGACGTGGACCTCATCCGGAATCGAATCCGGTCTACCTCTCACCTCTGCCCAGGTCTCACCATTCTGTTGGTGATCGATGGTAACAAACCCGAGGTATTCAAGTCCTCTGAGGGTCTGTCCGGTCTTCTGCGGGAGCACTTGGGCAAAGAAGAGCCCCTGTTCGATGAGCCTCTTACCTTCAACCTCCATGACTCGGAGACCAAAGAGGGCATCGAGGTCTCCATGTGGTGGACCGATGGTGATGGGGAGAAGTGGTACACCTTCGTCAATATGATTGACATCGAAGGTGGGTCCTATGAGCCTGGTGCTAAGTCCGCAATCACCAGGGAACTCAAGAAATTCTGCAAGGCCGACAAGGTGTCGGGTGATGATTTCCGAGACGGTATGCGGGTGGCCTGTCACATCAAGCTCCGGGACCCCCAGTTCGAGGGCCAGACCAAGAACAAGCTCAACAACCCGGAGATGTCCAGTATTGCGGAAAGGGTGTTTGGGGCGCGGCTCCGAAACTTCCTATCGAAGAACCCGGCCATTACCAAGAAGATCATTACCCGTGCCACTGAGCTTGCCAAGGCCCGGGCAGCCTACAAGGCCAGCCGGAAGATCGCCACCCAGACAGCCTATGCCAAGGACCCATCCTCTCGTCGAGGGCTGCCGATGAAGCTCACGGCTGCGCTGGGATGCAAGGCCGAAGACCGCGAACTCTTCATTGTTGAGGGTGGGTCGGCTGGTGGCTCCGCTATCCGCGGTCGCGACGGAAAGTGTCAAGAGGTTTTGGCACTTCGGGGAAAGATCCCCAATGTCACTCCCATCACTGACATGGTGAAGCTTTCGAAGGTGTTCGAGAATGAGGAGATCGACGCCATTATTCGGTCCGTAGGGGCAGGACACGACCTGGAGATGCCTGGTGAGTCCTGTGACCCCGAGAAGGCACGGGTAGGCAAGGTGGTTCTCTTGACCGATGCCGATGCCGATGGTGGCCACATCGATGCCCTCCTCCTAGGTTTCATGCTTCGATTCATGTACCCACTGGTGGAGAAGGGTATGGTGTGGGTGGCCCGTCCTCCCCTTTTCGTGGCCAAGTGGGGCAACAACCGGGTATATGGTGACTCCCGGGAGGAGGTCATCGGTCTGGCTCAGAAGAAGGGCGTGAAGAAGCCCCAGGTAAGCCGGTTCAAGGGTCTAGGTGAGATGAATGCAGCCGAGTTGGCCGAAACCAGCATGAGCCACAAGACCCGCCGTCTACAGCAAATCACCGCCGATCGGTCTAGCATTCAGAAGGTCATTGACCTGATGGGGTCGGACTCGACCGCCCGTAAGCAACTCTTGCTGGGGGATGACGCGTGAAAAAGGTCAAAGTAACCATCGAATTTGACTACAGTGGAGATTCCTTCCGGCATAACGATGAATTTCACGTTGTCATGGACCAGGCCATTGACAAGGCTCTGAACGTCATCTTGGACCGACAACCACACCCCTTCAGTCCCGCTACTCTCATCGGGAGAGGCCCGGAATTGAAGGACAGCCATGGAAATATGGTCGGACGGGTCGAGGTAACGAAGTATACCAAGGCCACGGATGAAACATGAGACTTCCCACTTTCCTCCTAATGGCTTTGGCATCTTTGGACTCGGAGGAAATCAAGTCGCTTCCAAGTTCACCTTTGCCTCCGACTCCCCCAGATGGGGATCAGGACCGGGATTGGACGGCAGACCCAGTTCTGGACGCCTGGCTGCGAGGGCTTCTGCGCCCTAAGAAGAGGGATAACCGGCCACCCAAGGACTCGGAGGAGGGATCTCGTAAGATGAGTGCTGCTGAGGCCAAAAGGGAGCGAAGAAGACAGAGAAGACAGAAGAACATGAAGAAGAAATGACCGCATTTCTGTATATTGTAAGTCTTCTTTTCCGGTCAAAATAAGCAACTCCCTGACGGGTCATGGAAACTGGAGTAAGTACGATGGTTTCTCTCACTCCCTTCGAAACTCCACCCAGGAATGAAAAATGAATGACATACCAATGGATCAAATATTCCCAAAAACCCTCCCACTGGATATGAACATTCTAGACAAGGCTCTGTCTGATGGCCTCCCCAAATATGAGACGGTCGAATATGAGACGTTTGGTAACATGACCATTTTCGACCTCCAGAACATTGGTGCAGAGGGATGGCGCCCTGCCTGTCTTCAGTTCGATAGACGTGGTATGACCTGGTCCGGGCTCTTCTACCGGGTTTCTTTCCAGTAGACTTGCACCCTTCCTCCTGCCGTGCTAAAATAGTGTAGGAGGTAACGATGGAAGACAAGATTCTGGTTATTGCTACCGAGGGACTCTTGGTAGACGAGGATGGGGTCAAGACTCTGCCGGTCAATGATCGGCATAATGGTTGGTCTGGAGTTACACTGGGAGGGTGTGGTATCCTCGCCGATGAGGATGGTGTGTCCTGCTACTTCCCAGACCAATATGGGGCCGCGAGGATGGGCATCGATGAGCTGTGTGTCAACGTCCGGATCGCGGAGGTCCGTGACCGTATGATGCGAGCCATCTACAACCAACTCATCAATGAGGGTGTAGAGGTCTGGGAGATGGAAGGGGTGGATGGCTACTTCAATTACTTTGCTGATGCGGCTGCAGAAAGCCGCATGGGGAAGTATTCGGAGAAGGTCAATGACCTTCTCCCCTGGGGTGGTAGGAAAGCCCGAGAGACAGTCCTGCCGGGTGGCTCTGCTACCCTACAGGATGTGTTGGCGCTCCAAGCAGTCTGGAAGCTGATGTTCGAGGAGGAGTGATGTTTCCCTGGTCGGCCGACCCGTTGGATGATGACCCGGACCCATTCCCTGAGTGGGTCTGGACTCTGAAGTTTGATGTCAAAATCAAGAAGATTCGGCTCATCGTGTTTCGGGAACTCCTGTACAACATGGACAGTCGGATCCGAGTGAAGTGGTTCTGCGGCAGCACCGAAATGGAAACGCTGGTCACTCGCGAAGAGGCTGACCAAATGCAAAACTTCGAGTATGCTCAAGAATTTTGGGTGGCCCGATGGGAAAAGACTGTCCAAGACAGTCGAGTCATCTTCGAAGAAGACCTTGCAGCTGCAGAGCAAGCTCTGCTCACGGCTCAGGCTAATCTTCAAGAGTGTCATAGACACCTCGAAGTTCAAAAGCTTAATGAGAGGGATCTCCCCTTGGTTGCTCAAGCAATCAGGAACCTTCCAACCCAAGCCCCCCGAGGGGGAGAGGTGTCTATGGTGCCTATCGTTCCTTCCTCATTGGCAGTGGTAGAAGAATGAATCACCCGGCAAATGAAGTTTGTGGCGATCCGTGGGAAAGAGCCAAGCTGGTGACCACCCGGGAAATTTGGGACCCCTACGATCGCGGTATTCTATTCGCTGCTCCCGGTGACACAGCTGTCGTAGTATATGTGGATGGTTTTCTGCACCTTCACGTCGACGGAGATGTTCGCCATATCGAGGGGTTTGATTTCTCTGATTGGGTACTGGACCTTTCTGACCCACTCAGTTTTGCTGGATTGAAGATCAGGCTGACAAGTCGTCTTGGTCTTGACAGCGTTGACCAAGCCGATAAGGTCATACGCCTGATGCCTTATATTCCCGACTACATGCAGGACGGGTCGTTCAAGGCTATCGTGTCCTGGCTTGCCAGCTATTTTTCTCTCATCGACCAAGTATGTAAGAAATTTGACGTCTTCCTCGGGCCTAGTGAAGCACCCAGTATAGAACGACATCCACGTGGGTATTGGTACATGCGTACCAACCGGTCCACTATGTTTTTGGGTCATGCTGGCTTGGACACCATTGATACACTCACCGCTTTGCGGCAGGCGGTTAAGGCATGAACAAGCACGAAAAGAAGCAATTCGATACAGTGGTTGTCATCGTCAGCCTGGTATTTGTCCTAACTGTTGGGATGCTGGCCCGGGCTGGGGCATACCTGATTGGGCTGGACCCCAACTTCCTTCAAACCGTGGTGATGACCTTGCTGTGCTGGCTCATGACTATGGGGTCCATCCAAGCCGAGGCCAATGATAAGGCAATCAACGCCGATAGTCAGAGCGATGGGGGCCAAAGTGAGTGACAGGTATGTTCCCTTCAAGGAAGTGATCGGGGGTATCCCCAACAATCCACCATGCCCTGTCGTTGTCCACGGCCATGGGTTTGGGTCCTTGATTCGCGCCGAGAGCAAAACGGCATGGGTGATGCACGAGGATGGGGTTGACCTCTATTGCACCTCTACCGACTTGGTGTTTCTCCGTGCCGACACTCTGGAGGGGGTCTTTGCCCTAGCCGGCCAGATTGCCGAACGGGTTGGAGATTCTAGGCAGGATACCCTATACGTGGGTGTGCTAGAACTGACTGACTGGCTCCAAAAGCAACCCTGGTATGATGGCCCCCAGGGGTTCATGAAGGATGGGACTGTTGTGGCCTGGGTATCTCGATATACAGCTTTGTCTGATCGTCTCTGTCACCTCTTGGGGTTCACCATCGAGGATTTCGATGTAGCCACCCTGGAGGTCGACCCCTCCGACCAGGACCATCCCTGCTGGTGGTTCTCAACCGAAAACCAATCCGTCAACATCTGCACCAAGCCCAAGGACCCAAATGAACACAGCAGGCACCTTCACGTGCCCCATCTGGAGAAGGATACCCCATGCCTGGATGTCATGAGGCATGCTATCAACGTTCTTGAGGCCCAGGCCGAGGGGGCCAAGTGAAGTTCACATTCATCCTCGATGCCAAACCTGGCCAGTTGCTCAAGCTGTCGAACAAGATATATGAAGCCGGGTGTGATGACGTTCTGGTAGGAAAGGCTGATGGTGAGGTATACGTGGACTTTGATACTGATGATTTCAAAGTAGCGGGGGATATGCTTAACCGCGTTGAAACAGCCTGTGGCGTGAAGGTTACCGGAGGAATTTTCTTCAGGGAGAAGCAATGACCAAGCCGTTACTGATTCCGGCCGGAGACGAGACCATCGGGAAGTGGGAGGGCCGTGTAGTCCTGCACTGGTTCGATGGTAACATCGAACAATCCGTATTGCGCGGGTCCAAGGTGTGGTCCGACGATGCATGCCAGTGGATTTCTGTGGAAGACAACGATGACCTGACGGTATATCTGGACCTTCGATACTTGGAAGTCCAAGACCATCTCGGGAGAGTGTGGTGGGATCGCAGCCATGTCTGGCTAGGAGGTCATCACCTGGCTTCTACTGGTATCACGCTTCATGCTTCCATCACTGTAGTGGCCAGGCAAGTTCCTACATTTGATGAACTTGGACGCCCGAGAAATGGTGCCATTGTACCGGCTCTAGCCGATCTGCCACCCAACGATCCAGTAGCCTGGGCTATGTGGGAATACTGGCGATCCGAGAAGGCTTGACGTCTTCCTAGTGCCATGTTAAAATGGTGTTGGAGGTATACACCGATGCCATTTCTCCCCCTTCCGAAGCCCCCCGGTCCCCCACCCCGCCCCGGGACCACCACTGCCCAATCCGAGGTGGTCTGTCCCTACTGCGATGCTACCGAGCCGTTGCCTGGCGACCAAACCTGCGGGTGTGGTGCTACCACCTTCCCCAAGCCGCCCTTGCTGAAGCCGGCCCGCCGGGACCTCCGAGAGTCGGACTACTGCAACGCCAACATCACCGGCAGTGACCTCAGCAATGCTGCCCTCTCGGGTTCGGACTTCACGAACGCTCAGGTCCTGCATGTCGATTTTCGTGGTTCCGACCTCACCGGCGTCGACTTCACGAACGCCAACCTCGTTCGATGTCGCTTCAATGGTGCAAACCTGAATGGCGTCGACTTCACGAACGCCACCTTGAGGTTCTGCAACCTGGACGACACTTCGATGCGAGGCGTCGATTTCACCAATGCCACCCGCATCAAGTGCACTGGAGTCTAGTATGTCCGCGCCCAAGCATAGCAATCGGGAATACCTGGAGTTCATTAAGGCCGTCGATGAGGCCATGACTCGGATTGAGGGTATCTTGGTTACTCACGACCAACTGGAAGAAGTCAAGAACTCTCGCCAGGTGTACTACACGCTTGCGAGCAGGTTGGGGGGTGAAAGCGTTCAGGTGGATTCCCGGTCCGTATCGGAATCCCTGGAACGCACTCTGGGTTTGTGGAAGACCAGAGCGGGCGAAAGCCTGAAGACCATCCGCAGGATGCTCGACGCCCTCGAAGAGGAGGACTAGCCATGGCACAGGAAGTTGGATATTTGGAAGATGATGTGGTCTTCACCGAGGGTCCGTTCGTCTACGTGTATGCCCATGGGTATCGTATCGAATGCGAATACCGCCCGGGCCCTGGTCAGGTCGCGCCGAAGTGCAATGCGGTGTTTCCGCATGCATCCATCTATCGGCTCCGGCAGGCCGAATGGCCTGAATGGCCGGGCGGCAAGACTGATGACAAAGACCTTGCAGAGAAGACGTGCGATTGGCTGAACAGCCTGGTCAATGCGGACCGTATTGTTCTGCTGAAGGGGCGCCGATGGGTGTGCCCCGAGTACATGGAGGACACGGAGAGGGAGAGGTACAATGTCTGACTTCATCACACAGGGCACCTGGATTCGAGGCTGTCCCATCGAGCCCGGAAAGTATTGGGTTACCGCCGAAGATCAGGGTGGTCATCCCGGAACGTACAAGATGGTCATCTATATGGGCCCTCAGCCGGGACCTCAGCCCAAGACCATGGCCGAACTCCGTGAGGCCAACAAGAACCTCCGGAAGATGGCGGTGGTCAATGATGGCACCCCCGTCCCGTTCGGGGAGATTCGGAGGGTGTCGGCCTGGATGCCCTACACGGAGCCGACGCCGTTCAATGGAAAGACCACCCCTGTCGACCCCTGGGAGACCGACGACGAGGCTCAAACCCTATGGGGAGAAGCCCCTCTGTACCATGTAGGCAACCTCTCTCTGCTGGCTTGGTCTACTCTTCCAGTGGTCATCTTCTCCTCCGAGCGAGGGGCCTACTACCGAGGTGTCCATATGTTCGATGGGTATGTCTGTACCTTCGGACAGGCTCCTCTCAAGTGGGAAGACACCTTCTTGGATGATGAGTTGTTCATCGACTTCAGTGACCCAGAGATTGCTGCCTTCATTCGAGCCGAGATCGCCAATTTCTTCGATATGGACTATACCAAGGGTGTCCAACTGGTCAGGTGGTGTGGTCCCGAGGACCCTGGTCCTACTGTGTATATGCTCCGTGGTGACACGGATATCCCCTTCTCTTCTGATCCGGCCTTCTACGGAGACAGTGCTGGGGTACACGTTCCGGAGCTTGCCAACCTCCCCGGAGAGAACACCGACGCATGGGCTCTGCTGCGCATCTGGCAGAATGTGTATTCCGACCGCACTATCAGGGAATTGGAGGAGGTCGGGTCTCTGTCCCGCCTCCTTCAGGAAAAGGAGGCTGAGGAAAATAGGAAAGCACTGGAGGATGAGCAAGAGGCTCGGACTATGGGGGAGGTCACTCAAGCCATGAAGGACCTCATCCCAGAAGGTAGCACGATGGTCCGTTGCGATCATTGTAAGATGGTCGGAATTGGTGTCCCCGGTGAAGTGCATCCCCAAGACGACCTGTCTCCTTTTTGCAAGGGGCGGTGGGTGGATGCTTCTGCCGCCTTCTCTATCCCTATTGACCCTGAACCCAATCTTTTGAAGTCGTGGGGTGACCTCAGCCGTATGTCCACCACCTTCCATCATCAGGCGGATATGGCCTGGCGTCTGTCCCCGAAGGTCATCCCCACTTTGGAAGACGTTGAGGTGATGAACGTCATCCAGGATTCTATGGTCATCCATGTCAAGGATCGAGAACCCAAAAGTCAGGAAGGGCTATACTGGTCCCTTCCCGAGCACTTGGTTCCAAGCCAGTCCCTAGTGGAAGGAAAGCCGGCCGAATCTCCTCCTCGTCGCTCGGGCTACGATCTTGAGGACTTCAAGAAGGTGTGCCCCACCCCTGAAGGCCATGACGAGGTTGAAACCGACCCGCCTCGTCTCGTTTGTAGGAATTGTGGTTTCGATGAGGCGGATGAATTGGCCTTAGAAGGTGATGGGGACACCCTCAATGGGGCATCCTGCCGGTTCTGCAAAGTTGGAGTCATGCGACCTGTTGGGGTTGGGCACAAATGTCCCGATCGTACCTCCTGCACGAACCCGTTCGGGTGTCGTAGTAAGGGGTCATGCTGGAAGGTGAGTCACACTAACCTCAACTGGCCCAAGTACACCATCGCTGCGCATCCTAACCGTTGGGACGATAAGGAGGACGAGTGACTTTCAACCACCTGTACCCATGGATTGTTCAGATGGATGGTCCTCCTGCTAGGACCGTGGCCGTCCTCTGTGAAACCCAGGAGAGGGCCATCCATGCGGCATGTCTATACCAGGCCATGGAGGACACCGTGCCCCATGACAGCAACGCTCCACATACTGCGGCGACTGACCCTGCCGGAGTGTCATCCGCCGTACTGCTGTCCGAAGTCATGAGCAGCCGTGGTATCCTTAACAAGGAAATCGCCCTTCAAGGTTGGGCGAAAAGCGGATATGTCATCCTTGATGCCCGAGACCACCTCTCGCAGGCGGATATCGATATGGATACCGAGGTAGACAAGGCCCTACTTGATGGTATCATCGATGTTCTGGGTGTTCCTAAACATTGCAAGCCTATCTATTGGGCTAAGGAGTGCAGAAAAGCAGCAGAATGTTGCCTGACTGCGTTTCTTAGTAGTAGCAGTGTCATCCCAGATGCCACTACTATCGGTCAAACCCTTCATAAAATGACCAAAGTCCCCTACCCTCAGAAGTCTGGATGGTATTGGCTTAGAAGACATGTTACCGTAAGTGGTAGAGTGTACGACAAAATTCCGGCCAATGTAGAGAAGGGTAGAGGCGGCTTCTATGTCTCCACCATTGTAGGTACCCCTGTCGTCGAGGACTGTGAGTGGTATCTCTTACCTGATGGAACTCCCGAGCCCTGTCGAAGGTATGACCCTCCCGAATTGGATGATTTCAAATGACCAAAGAACTTCCCCTCATCCATGCAGAGCAAAACCTCTTACACGGGTGGCGTGGTCCTGTACTCTGGGATAATATGCCAGCCGTGGTTCTCAATGCATCGGGTATGTGCGGCGAGTTCGGTCCTGTGGCAACCATCCAGCTCATATCGGCAGGACAAGTTCCAGTCCCTGTATCCTTGCTCCGTATGAATCTCCTCCTACCCGAAGTCACGGACCAAGTATCCCGAATTTGGTTCGGTCGTTCGGGGGTAACCTTGTCTTGTGGGTCCCGAGGCTGGCACTTGAATGTCCCAAGCATGGGTGGGTACAAATGCGTTGCCATGCAGCAGGAACCAAGAGAAGGGAAGGAACTTACAGACGGACGGCTGCACGTTCCTTTTCTCGCAAAAATTCCTTGCGACCTTCCTGGAAGCTTTGAGCATAGCAATGAGGCCACCTCTTGGGCCTTGTGGCGCTACTGGATGGCCAGTGGTGGTCCAAAGCGCGTCATTGAATCGGCCAGAAGTGGACAACCCCCACTTGTCCTGGAGGTCGGGTAATGAATGTGCCGCTAGTCACTTCTACGGCAGAAATGCTCAATAACTGGTGTGGCCCGTTGGTTCTAGCTGACGGTGCCCTCGGAATGCTGTGGCATGATGGTCAACTTTGGGTTGACGATGATGGCCCATACTCCTTGGGGTTCCCAGATTATACCAGTGTTTTCCTCGACCTCCGCATTCCCGAGGCCCGATGGCGCTTTTGTGACGTGATGTTTGGGAGCCCTATTGCCTATCTCGTGAAGTACCCAGCGGGGACAGGTCTGGTGATCGGAGACCGCCTAGTGGCAGTGTCGTGGAAACGCGTCGACCTGGGTGGTGCTCCGACTGTCCCTACCCTCGCCACTCTTCCAGAGGAACATCAACTAGCGTGGGCCCTTTGGGAATTTTGGCGAAACAGGAGCGGACAATGAAGGACGTACTACGAGGCGTGCTACCAGTGAGAACAGCGAAACCCGGTCAGTGCCGGCGACGTCTTCGCATTCGTTGGCTCAAAGCAGTCATCAACACAGAAAAGAAGAAAGTATTTCCGGATTGGATTTGGATCACCGAGATGGAGGTCCGAATCTCCAGCCTTTCAAGGAGCATGTGATGGACGTCAACGACAAGGTCAAGGCACTGCATACCATCAAAAGCATCATGGGGTGGGACCACGAGAAATTTTGATAGGATCCTTTGGAAAGGGGGTCCTATGATCATTGTTGCGCCAAGACTCGTCAAACTTTTGTCCATCGTCATCGATGCATACGCCATAACCATCTGGCCTATCATCCTGACCTCGGCCCCACTGTCCGAGTCCGGGGAGAACCATGAACGCATTCATCTGCGCCAGCAGACCGAGCTTCTTGTTCTAGGCTTCTACGTCCTGTACGTATATGACTTCATCGTAGGCAAGATGCAAGGTATGTCCGGCCCGGACGCCTATATGGCTATTCGATTCGAGAAAGAAGCCTACGAGAATGAGGATGATCCTTCGTATCTTGCTTATCGCCCATTTTGGGCCTGGCGGGAGTACAACCAAGGATGAAGTGCAAAGGCCACAACCCTATGCCAACCCATAGGGAGGGTGGGCACACCCGACTGCCATATGGTCATTTTCAGTGGTGTGACCCCCTTCCTCCTGAGCGGAAGTGGATACGATTCAACGATCCTCGGGATTCCCTATATCTTGAATGGGTAGAGTACACTCGCCCTGGTTCCGCATGCTCCTCAATGGGCCTAAACGAGTGCTGGACCGGGCAAGAGGAGTCCCAGAATGATCGACAGCAATATATCCATGATGCTCTGTGGAGCTGGTTTCACTTTCTTCGCGATGCATTCCGAGCGTGGTGAGTTTATTCGCCGATTCTTGTTTCGGCTGGAATACTTCGAGCGGATGTTCGCTTGTGCCTTCTGCACCGGATACTGGGTTGGGCTTTTGTTCAGCCTGTTCTACCACGTATTGGTGATGCATCCTGACGGATGGCCCCAGGATGTTCACCATGCAGTCTGGATTCTGGTGGATTGTGTTGCCATGGGTATGGGCACTGGGATCGTAGCCATCTTCATCGACAAGGTTCTCGACATTGGAGATGCCGCCATACATGGCGTGAGCCTGGCCCAGAGCCTGGTTCCGGCGGACGACATCTCTTCCCTTGATGCCCTCGAATCCCTAGTAGAGAATACACAGCCGGTCAGTGAACAAACCTTTGCCTCTGTGGTACAGGGCACTTCCATATCAACGTTGAAAGAAGAGGTAGTGAAGGCCGCTCGGCAGTGGAATGAAGGTGGAGAGACAGAGGCAGAAGACCGGGCAAACTGCCAAGAGCTTCAATGGGCCGTTGAAGCGCTAGAAAAGGCCGAAAGAGCCAATGAAGAGAAGGCCCGGGCTCGTGACCAAGACTGACATCAAAGTTGTTGTGCACGAAGGTGGACCACCAGAAGGCGGTACTTACGGTAAGCCACCAATAGTGGTTGACGAATCATATGACTGCCCAGAATGTGGAAAGGTTCATCTTTTGGAAGCCTGCGCTGAGTGTGGGTCCAATGATATCCACTATGACTTTGGGCTTGGTGGTGGCCCTGGGTACGGGTTCTACAAGCAGTGCCTTGACTGTGGACATTCATACAAAGAGATGCTTCCTCATGACCAAGAATGACAGTGATGAACTCTGGAAAAGTCTCAGTGACGTTGATGAGGCTATGAAGAAGTTCAATGAACGACTAGAAGCTCCTCCCACCCTCAGTCTCAAGGAGCCAGGGTTTGAGGTTGTTGAAGGTCCCAAGGGGGTGTGCCCCACCCAGGCTTTCGGGACAATCGACGGGAAATGTTGGTACTTCAGGGCCCGACATGGAACCTGGAGTATCTGCGTGGGCCCCGCCGACCAAAAAATGCCCCATTATGTCAGCCTAACGGAGTGGGCCATAGAGGGCAATGACTCGTCCTGCGGGTGGATGACCAAGGATGAGGCTCTGTGGTGCATCGGTATTGCTTTGGGCCGATATAGGGAGGACATGGCGTTGTCGAAGAGGGATGGATATTCCAAAGCCGTTTTGTGGGCTCTCAATCAGGGTGCCGAGAAATTCACCACCCAGGAGTTTGCTGATGGGCTAGACCTGAAGAGCATTAGCCATGCCAGCAAACTCCTCATGAGGCTCCGAGACTCCGGCCTAGTCATCGATGTCGGATATCGTATATCCCCTATCACCAAGCGGGCCTCGAACGTCTACGAGTCGGCCATCGCCTGGAGGCGAAACCTTGGTGCAGGTCTATCCTGAACACCACCAAGGATTTCTAGATGAGCCAAAACCGCCTCCAAAGACTGGCCCGGGTCATCGAACGGCAGATGCCGCGTCACGTGGCTGGGACTATCATTCCTCGCGGATATGCCGTCCCTCTAGACAAGTTCATGTCCGGGTTCCAGAGGTTCTCACGGCCTATTGGGTCCGTGTTCCCCGTTTTGACCCCCTACAACACCATGCGGACCACCTCCGCCGTCCGCCGTGGGTCGAGCATTCTTGAAGTTGACCGCATGCTACCCTCCATCCCTCTGGGGTCCATTGTCGTCATCAACAACTCCGAGAAGCACTTTGTATCCGATATCGATCGTGTCACTGGGACTATCACCCTGACCGGCGAGATTTTGGTAGGCGGAGATGTTGGGTCTCTGGTGAGTCTCCACGCGGTGCCGGTCACAGTGGAGCTTGCTGCGGCCGAAGGTGATACGACAATCAATGTCTCGACCCCCTTCATCATGGTCCATGGAGACGTGCTGGCCGAGGTGCTCAACCCGAATTCGGGTGGCTCCACTGTGGAAGTCCCCACTGGCAGCCTGGATATCATTCAGGAGGACGAGGTTGCAGGCAACGTCTATACCCTTGGATTGGAGAAGGCTCTAGCCCTATCTTATGGGGTCGGAGATACTATATACCTCCGGGCCTATCCGGCATACAAGAGTCGGAAGATCCCTCTCCCCACCCAGCCTACGACGTCCTTGGTGGACAACATCGGCCCATTGGTGTGGGACTATATTGAAGGTCGGTTGCATGATGGAGTCATCGATGCCTCTACCAATCGCCCAGACCCTGACGTCACGTATGCAGTCCAGACGTACAGCCCGGCCTTGACCCTTGTGAGTGCGATGGCTCCCATAGAGCATAATACCTTTTCTTTCGGTGGGTCTCTGGACTCCCAGATGTTTTTGTTCTGGGACATTCATGAGGGTACCGCTGAATACCAGGGTCGCAACACGGTGCTCAAACCCAATGAGGATGGGGATTTTCTCATCGGGTCTGCCCTTGAGCCTAACTGGCCTGCCAATGTCACATACTATGCTGGATTTGAGTCTAGCACCGATGCCGAGCTGGTCATAGGGTTCCGCTCCGCTGTACGGCGCCCATTTGGGTATAGTCCACCATCCGGATATTCCTGGGACTTCAACACTCAGACAGCATACCGGTCCATGTCTCTGGCAGCTGGGGTCCGCGTCGGGGCTGGAACTCTTAAGATCGAGCCTCCGTTTGACTATGACCATATCAGCATCGGTGGGTATTCTGAAGACCCGGCTTGTGAATTGACGTTGTTTGACTGGAGCCCCGAAGCCGGGGTCCTTTCATGGGTAGAGTACAGTATCCTGGCCCGGGCCGAGGGCGAATATAGCTGGGGTGGTTCGGGCCTGGTCGTGAAGAATTTCTTCCGATCCAGGGCAGATCTTCAAAGGGCTGGTGTGGTGGACGGTCCGTTGGCTGCCTTCTAGCAGTTCCGGTGTATGAAACCACTCCACCAAGTTGTAGCCCAAGTGGGCACTTCGAGTCTGCCGCCTGTTTGGGTCATTCGAGACCTTCTACAGGTAGAGGACAAGGTGAGGACCGAGAGTGAGGGGAAGAGCCCCCTCACTGTCCTGGACCTCACTATACGAGCCCTCTTGGTCTCGAACCCTACTTTGCCTCCTGAACACCTGCACCAGTGCGCTGCCATTATGGTGTGGCGTCTTGGGCTGTACGAGAATTGCAAGGCATATGAATGCATCTTGCGATACAATGACCCTCAAGACCAAAAGGTGGAGTCGAAGCTCGGTCACCGATACTTGGTAATGGGTCAGGAGATCATTGATCCTTTCTTCGACATTCTTACAGAGCGGAGATACGAGCCGTCTCGGCATTCGGTATTCCGGGTATCAATGATTCCCTCCCAGTATATTTCCCATATGGTCAACAGAGCTGACCTCCATCGGTATGAGGACGAGCGCCGAGAAATCAGTGGCCTTCCTGCCCGATACGCTCGGGTGTGTTGGCATATCGCTCGCAGCCTGAACCTCCCTCCCAATTGGTGGGCGAGTAAGGACCACCGGACCGTGGCCCAGCGAATTGACTTCGAGGGTATTCTCAGGAAGTATGTCTACGACGACCTTGTCGACGAAGATCCCGATTGGGGCAACAATATAGTCCGAGCCATCCGGTCTCTGTGGCCTGCTTGGCCCGAGGAATCCGTAAGGTTCTTGGTCAAGAGAATTCGTCGCCCATTTGGGCCGTCTGTCCCGAAGGGTTATCAACTGACGCCCATCGAGAAAATCAATGTGAAGTACCCCAATTTCCAACAGCAGGGCATCCCGCTCTTCCTTGAAAACAATGGGGCTATCGGCTTTGGCGCTGGCCTACACATCCCCGGAGTGAGCAACAATGTCTACTATTGACGACAAGATCCCGGGCGCAAACTGGAAGGTTCCCCTCAACTCGGATAACCTCAAGTTCGCCGCGGACCAGGCGGAGAAGGCTGTCTACGACACCCGCAAGCTCATGGCCGGGTCCTTCACCTCTTTGGCTTCTCCGGGTATCGTCACGGACACGGACCCTGCGTCCCTGACTTCCGGTGAGACTTCTGAACCCCTTTTTGTTCAGTTGGACCCGGATAACCAAGCCCAGGTTATCATATACCCGGGCTCCGCGGTCAACTCCCTGAACCAGCTCATTGAGATTTCTGAACAGCAGACGGTGGATGTTCGTACGCCAGGGACTGTGGGTTCCCAGACCGTTGTGTACGTCCAATATGGGAACCAAGAAACCACGCCTGTCCCTACCCGGACCCGTATTGGTGATGTCAAATCCCGGTTTGAGGTCAATGCTGAAGAAGATATGTGTTTCAGCAGCACCCTGAGTGCTTATGAAGCCCTGTCTGAGGAGACCAAGAAGCGGACGGTGGTGATCGGGTTGGTGACTGTGCAAGAACAGTCCGATGGCAGTACCCTACCCGTTGTGGACCTCTCCCAGGGGACCCTATCTTACAACCGTCCCTGGTATTCGGTGGTTGATGTTTCCCACCGTTCTATGGTAGGCACCGGATCTTCGACTTCGAAGAACCCTCATGGAATCTCCCTCAATGAGGTATCCGTTGCTGGGGACCTTTCCCTATACCATGCCCTGATTGGTCGGGGCATCCTCATTTGCCCGGCCAACTCTCTCCCTGGTGTCCCAGGCACCCTATGTGAAGAAGAAATTCCCGGGAGCCGCTGGCAAGTGGACACCACCGGTGATATCACAGGTCTGGCTAATAGCCAGTATGTGGAACTCTTGGGCTATCCCATTGCCCTGGGCGCCTGCTATGTGGTCGATGGTAATGAGGATACGGATCAGGTCGACCTTTTGGCCCCTGAACTCATCACCAACCGCACGTCTATTGGATTCCCCACACGGGGACGCAGCAACATCATTGCGGTTGGTCCGAATGTGACCATCGATTCAGGGGAGACATACAGGCTCCGCTACACCTGCGCTTCTATCCTGGAGCCGCCCGCGGCCTACGACTCGGACCAGACTCTGACCTTTGGTTCTCCTAAGGGGCAAGAGGTCGTCATTAGTGATGGCCTGGCCTTCAACACGGTCGAGGACCCGGAGCTTTCCACCGAGGGCCTCGGGACCATCCCTCGCAACATTTGGGCCGTCTTCGACGATGACCTGGGTCTGGTCCATGTTCCTCAAGTTCTCGTTCCCTTCACCCGGCTGCGGGACCTTTCCTCAGACCTCATCACCATCTCGGCCACTCCATATGGTGGCGGTCGTATCCGGGTGTGGATGACGGATGCCATTGCTAACGCCTCCCTCGAAGTCAGCATGTCCATCCAAGGTACCGATGAGTCTGGTGGCCTCATCACCGAGACCATCACTTTTGATGATACTTGGGTAGACAATCCTGCCCCCTCGGATGTCGAGGAGCCGGCCCAGTGTATTGTGCTGGATTCTACCTTTGCTAACGCTGACCAAATCACCATCTCAACCAGGAACAACGATGGCCCAAACACCGCCATCCTAGTCGAGATGATTCCCGACTCGGTGACCACCAGCGGCAACTTCAACCACCCGTTTCTGGTGTCATCCATCTTCTGGGATGGCTACCGGGCTGCTCGCCTCACCGATGAGCGGGAAGTCACCATTTCCCTCCACAAGCAGGGTCGTCCTCGTGCCGAGGCCATCGGTGAGGCGGTTCTTACCACTCATGCCTTGAACCCCGAGGTGGGATCGAACATCGTACTTATTGCATCCGAAGATGCAGATCAGATGCTCCACTCGGACATGCTTCTTACTCAAAGGTGGGCACTCCGGGGCGACAAGGGAATGGAGGACCCGGCACTACCAGCCAGCTCCACTTCGGGGCGCAATTCCTACTACTATTCCCGGGCTCTGCGTGCCGCCAATGAAGGGACGGTATGGATTTCGGTTACCCTCCTGGGGATGGCTCGACACTTCAACACCGGAGACACGGCTGAATACCGTGTAGCCCGGTCCTCGGACCCCAACACCTGGACTGATTGGCGAAGTTTTGACACCGCCGATATTACCCGCGTCGGAAATCAGGCCAATATATCTTCCTTCCCTATCACCTTCTACTCATATCTTCCAGAAGCAATCGGTGGTTTTGCATCCGACGATGAGGTGTACAAGTTCCAATTCCGATTCCTGGGGGACTGGTCATCCTACGTCGTACTTCTTGCTGATGCCGACCTCCGCGAAGGGGCAGGGGACAGCGCGGGGTTGCTCAATCTGAACACAGCCTTCAAGGTTGAGCACTATGAATATGGAGCCGGTGCTTCCCTTCGGGGTCTCCACCGCAAAGTGACTGTGGAGCCGCCCTCTGCTGGCGCTGGACTTCTGGCTCCTGATACCGAATACCGTGTCCATCTCAAAGCTCATGCATCGGGTGATGGGTATGGGCACCCGATGGTTGTTATCGATGGGCAAGACCCCCTGGGTGCCCCTCTTGATGGTACCATCACCTTGCTCAACTCGGGCTATATCATTGCTAGTGGCGGAATCATTGCCGGTGCCAATGGGTCCCTGTCCACTCCTGGAGGGTCCCTTTCGGCCGCTGGTGTGTTCACTGGAACCTCGGCTTCAATCTCCGGGACTACGACATCGGCCATTTTTGCCTATGCGGCCGAGATGAATGCTATTGAGGTTCTATCCCTGGCGGAATTCCGAGCGGTTATTGACCAGGCGGATGGGGATTTGGTCCAGGATTGGAACTGGACCAAAGCTTCCGTTGCTTTCCCTGGGGCGGCTCCAGACTTTTTCGGTCCCACCTCTATTTCCTCGGGGTCCTACATCTGCGTACCCCTGGACGGATCAATCCGTCATGGAACGAAACTCCGGTCCATTGCTCTATGGGTACAGCGAGAAGCTGCAGGGGCTGCTCTGACTCTTACTTTGCGGCTACAGCGGGCCGACATTACTGGGAGTGGAACCACATGGACCAACGTAGCCTCCGGCAGTGAGTCCATTCCGATTGCGGCTGGTCGTCAGGTGTTTGAAGTTTCGATGGGCGACCCAATTGCTGACGTTCAGAACAACCTGTACCGTCTTCGAATCGAGGCTGATGCCAACGTCAATGCCATGATCGCCCAAATCGGGCTTCTATGGCGTGAAGATGACACGGCAGCCCAACTCAATAAGTTCCCATGATAGAGGTCTGACCAATGGGTGAGCAGCGCTACTTTGACTTTGGACGTCTATACAAGGCTGAGGATCAGAACGAGGTCCAGAAGTCGTTTGCGGATGCCTGTGTGCTGGAAGGATTTGACCTGGGTGTCAGCACTGATGGGCTCCTGCTAACCATCAGTACCGGTCGAGCCATCACTCCAGAAGGTGTCATTATTACCAATGACAATGACCGAGAGTTCACCTTTGACCGCACGGCGGATGCAAAGAAGTATACTGTATCTTTGGTCCACACCTTCTCTGCGGTCCAGAATGGTCGAATTTCCACGGTGGAACTCCGTGAAGTCACAGACTCCGGCGGTAGTCCCATTTTCAGTGGCACTGTGAATGATTTGGATGGTAACCTAGAAGGGACTGTTCTGGGGTGGGTTGATTACCCTGGCGGGTCAATCGATCTTTCGATTGACCACATCTACAACGCCGCCAGACGCCAGGCTCTCCCTCCTACTTCAAATCTTACCTCTAGCCCTTCCCCGGAGGATGGGTACGTACCGGTCAGTGTAAACGCACCCTACATCTCTTCTCCGGGTCTGGTTGTAGACAGCGACACCCTGACCCCTACTCAGGCGGTGGATGGGGATGGGTTTCCCTATACTACCTGGACCAACTCCACCGGATCGGACAAAACCATCCTCTTGACCTTCGTGCCTACCAAGCCTACATACCACAGGCCCAAAGCAATAGAGCACGACCTCCTCATTTCCGGGTTGGGAGATTCAGTGACCCAATTTCAGGTGACGGCCCCCGGATATAGCGGGTGGAGTGTCTCCAGTACCGGGGACATTGCTGCTGGAGACAAGGTCATCAACATTTCGGGCACTACTTTTCCGGTGGCTCCGAATCTTGTGTCCGGGTTCAAGTGGATTGCCCGGCTTCAGGTGACTCTGAAGCCCAGCTCCTCTATGCGCCTGACATATTTCCGGGTCAAGGCTGGGCCCATACCTCTGCACTAGTGAGAACAATGGATCCTCTGTACGATAGAATGGTCACTCTAGTCAAATTTCGAGACCGGAGCAAGAGCATCAAAAAAGTCGAAAAGGTGCGCAAGGGTGTAGCCCCCCACCTTCTCACTCGCACGTGCATGAAGATTGGTGTAGTGGACCAAAATTGGCTTCCCCCTTCAGGCATGGAAATTCCGAACCCCGGCGAATGGTGGTTTGTTCACATTGTTCGTGAGACCCATCCGGGCCAAAACCATGGTGTTCTAATTCTGCGTCCTATTCAGAAGGTCGAGCAGAACTCAATGAACATTTTGGTGCCAGGATTTTTCGAAACGGAACGCCCTAATGAGGGCACCCTAGTCATCACTCCCAAGAATGACCCTCATGGCCATTGGTATCTCCCTCTTCGCCTCAAGAATGAGATGATGGCCCGCAGGGGCCTTTCTGTCATCGTAGTAAATCTTGGTGGTGGGTATTGGAGTAGCTGTGGCCAAGAAGATGGAAAGTCATGTGGGGCAGATGGCGACGTCTCTGATAAGAGCGCCGTTGAAAGTGTCCTCCGCACTCATTTGTCGCAGGCCCTGTCAAAGATGTAGCGGAGGGGGCTGCGACCACTGTGATGATGGCGTGGAATCCTTTGACCCTGCCTCATACCCGCCCTATGTGGCCGAAGCCCTTGTGTTGATGGGCAAGGCGTTCCCGAATGAAAGGGTATACGCCAAGCTCAAGCATTGGCACGATTCAGGAGAGCCATACTGGAGAGTAGCTGCAAAGACATCCTTGGACGTTGACGCAGCCATGGACCGGATGGACGAATTCGTGCATGGAAAGGCCCCTGGGGACAAGGAAGGGGAACCACCAATAGTGTATTGCTTTGATGTGGTACAGCGCATATCAACCGAAAAGGTGGAAAATGAATAAAACCATCAAAGTATTGGTCGGAAATGAAGAGGTAGGAACCCTACAAAGGTTTGAAGAAAGAGAACGAGGAAGGTTTCAACAGATTCTGCCTCTAGTTGAGAAACTTCCTATATCTTTTCAAGGGACTACTACACACACTATTGGTGTATCAGAAGTGCGTGTGTATGATGCTATGCATGATATCGAGCGTGATTTTGCTCCCCAGCGACAGTGTTTTCCTCCTTCTCATTCGACCTTTTCAAGACGACCATGGAGAGACCGTGATTGATCAACAACGACACTGGTGTTTTCTCACCCCTTTCGGATTCAAGAGTGGGTCTGGCAATCGGTCAGACCTGAATGCTGCTTTCAATCAATTTCTAGTTGACTGGACTTATGACCAAGACGCTATTCCTGAGGTGAAAGGTGACCAAATTCCGGAAAATACGTTTTGTATTTTCAACTTTCTAAGCCATGGGCATACCGATAATATACCGAAGGGATATATAGGGCATCAACTTCGTGTTGTTAACCTCGGGTCAAATCCCAACCCCAACAGGATGAGGGGTCGAATATGTGTTGGATGGATCTCTGACACAGGATTCAATGATGAGGTAGAAGACTTGATGAGACCCGCTATGACGCCTGTTTCTGTTTCCATTGAGAAGGTGTTGGCATCGTGAGCTGTTGTCGTCGCAAGCCTATCCGTCGATACCGCCCGTTCATGACTGTCCGGACAGGTGAACCTGTTCTGGACCCTCGTGCGGAGGAGGAGCAGGGTTCTGCATGTTCCGAGGGTAAGAATCTTACCCTCGGTGTTGTTCGGGACACTCTCGTTGTTGTTCGAGAAGGGTCAAAATACGAGTTCAGAGCTTACCTCCGGTCCCAAGGATGCTCCTTTGATTGGTCGGATTCTTTGTTCGCCAAGTGGAACTCTCTAGGGGCCAATGAGAAAAAAGCCGTAGCTGCTCAATTGGGCCAGACGTTCACGGCCGCCCAGTTGGAGAGCGTGCTGTAATAGGGGCACCAGGAGGCCAATACATGGACTCGTTGCCGAGAAAGCCCCGCAAGAAGTCGTGCCTGGGATGCCCTCTGAAAGGTCAAAGGAACTCCGAATGGTTGCTTCCTACGGTATACACCCCTGACCCCGAGGGACACGTAGACATCCTCTTCGTCTTGGACTCACCTGACTATCAGGCCAATGAGACGAAGAGCCTGAAGAATCATAGTCATGTGGCTTTCATTAACAAGTGGCTTAAGAAGGGTCTATCCCGTCGGGGGAAGGTCAGAAAGCTAGGACGAGGCATTGCGTTTACCTCGGCGACCCGATGCATCCCTTTGGATAAGAAGAAGTCCAAGAGAAAGCCCGAAAGTGAGGAGCTGAACCGATGCATTGACTACACCACTCGGGATATGGCGGAATTGGCCCCAAAGTTGACGGTTCTATTGGGGTCCTCGGCTATCCACTCGATGTTCCCTCATGCTGGTGGAGCCACTGCATCTGCCGGAACCGTTGAAGAAGACCCCCTAGGCAACCTCATCTTCTTTGCTTATAGCCCTGCTTTCGTTGAACTTTCGAATGACCCCGAAGTTCTTCGGGAATGGAAGAAGCAAGTCATCCGGATTCTTGAGCTGGCCGGCTGGGTCAAGGATAAGCACGCCCCCAAGAGCCGCGGTGTTGTCATCGAAGTGGGCGACGATTTCGAGGTATCTGGGGACTACCCTACCTGTGCCGAAGAGGTCAAATCCATCTACATCGACGATGTAGAGAAGGTGTTCAAGCTGGCCAAGAAGATGCAAAGTCTGCCTAAGGGCGCGGTCATATGCTCTGATACCGAGGCCAACAACCTCTTTCGGGCATTTGATAACAAAATGCTATCCGTTCAGTTCGGATGGGATGGAAAGTCGGGATATGTAGTCCCCTACCACCACCGGAAGAGTCCCTTCAATGCCGATGACAAGAAAGCCATCTATGACTGCATGCAAGACCTTTTCACGACCCGCACCAAGAACGGCGGGTTGTGGTGTTTTGCCAATGCAGCATATGATATGCATCAATTTCGACGGGAGTTTGAGTGTGAACTCCTCTCTATGGACAATGTAGACGTTTCCCAGGTTGCCCACCTGTTGGACGAGAACAGGCTCCAAGGGACCCGGGACCCTGAGTGCTACTACCAAGGAAAGCGAGGTCTGTCTCTAGCCGTCCTATCCGAAGTGTACCTCGGGGTTGTCCTCTCTTCTGAAGATAAGAGAGAGCGTGCGTCCATCCGCCGTTGGCCTATGAAGCGTTTCGTCCCCTACGCCGCTGGGGATGTTGTGTGGCCCTGGCAAATCCTCCAGAAACAGCTCCTACAAGCTGATGACCAGGATTACCGGCGGCCTCTGCTCCGCCTAATTCGATTTCTTCTGTCTCCCGCCAACCTCTTGGTGGTTGAGATGGAACAGAATGGATTTCCGGTCGATCTGGAGCACACTCGGAGAATTCGCGGTGCTGCTAGCCCCCTGATTGCCGAGAAAAAGCGCCTGATGGGCCTTCTATCCAAGACGCGGGGCGGGAAGAAGGCCAACAAAATTATCAATGGTCGGGCAGCCCGGGGTAATCACTATCTCTTCGGAGAGCCCCCATTCAGTCTCAAGCCATCCAAGGCCAACCACCGGGAGACATTGTTCCTCGACGTTCTGCGGTACAAGCCACTCACCTTCACCGAGCAGGGTGCACCCCAAATCAACTCCGAGTTCTACAAAGAATATGGAGTGTGGGATGATAATGATGAACCCCAGAATGAAGCGGCCATCATATCAGATTGGGTCGGGGTCGACAAGCTCCTGTCCTCGTTTGTCAAGAACTTCTACGCTTTGGTTGACCCCGACCGTGGGCATCCAGACATGGTGTGGGATTGCCGCGTCCGTCCGTCTATTCGTCTGGCTGCCACTACATCGGGCCGCCCTGCTATCAAAAACCCAGCCATGCAGCAAATCCCTCGGGCCACCGATTCCTACCGGAAGGACGTCAAGGACATGTTTGTGTCCGAAGAGGGGAAGGTCCTCATCCTGGCAGACCTCAAGGCCAACGAGGTCCGATGGGGTGCCATCAATGCCCAGGCCAAGATTCTAGGAAACCTGTTTCAGGACGGTCTCAAGGCAGTCAAGAGATTCCGGAAGTTTGCCGATTCCCTGGAAGGCACGGACAAGAGGGCATATCAGGAGTGGCTGCGTCTCGCTGAGGTCAAGGAGTTGTCTGGCAAGCAGAAGCGGACCAAGATCAAGATCGAGAGACGGCCGAAGATGAAAAAGCTCTTGAAGCTTGCCGAAGAGGCGTCCCTTCGAGGAGACATCCACAAGCAGACCGCCTCTACCTTCTATTCGGTGCCCCTCAAGGAAGTCAGTAAGGGGCTTCGTCAGGATACCAAGGCGGTCATTTTCGGTCATATCGCTGCTCGTGGACCCAAGGCCATTTCCGAGCAGATTGGAAAGAGCATTGACGAAACAAAGGCACTCCTCCGTGATTTTGACCGCAAGTTCCCGGGCCTTGCCAAACACCTCAATGATAATGCCCGTCTGGCCGAGTCCCGAGGGTATACCGAAGGACCTCAGGGTCGTCGACGTCGGTTCGCTCGGGCTGTTTGGTCAGACCCTGAAGAGTGGGTGCAGGCCAAGGCCCGGCGCCAGGCCCGGAACAACGGCATCCAGGGCTCGGCATCTGATGCCTGTCTGGTGGCCGGATTCCAGCTCTTGGACTACATCCGGAAGAATGACAAGAGCTGGAAGCTCCTGAATATGGTGCATGATGCCCTGTATATCGAAGTCCCTGTTTCCGAACTTCCGGCCGCCCTGGAGGCCGTCGAGCTATCTTTGACCGATTGGACCATGGAGTGGATGTCCGAGAAGTTTGGAATCAACTTCGTGGCTCCTCTTGAGGCTGATGTGGATGCTGGTCTATCCTGGGGAACATACGTGACCTGGAACGGCACCCAACCTCATATCGATGTGGTCATGGAGTGGGTCAAAGCCCAGCACACCAAGAAATGGGGTTGGGACGGTGTCGATGAATCCATGAGGCCCGATCGAAGTGGCGAGGTCCAGTCTGTCATGCTATAATGGAATCCAGGAGGTTTCATGAACGCTGCTGACTTCAACCAGAACGACCACTTCAAGGTGTGGTGTCTCATTCCACCTGGGGTAGTAGACAAGGATGAGACTGAGAAAATCCTCCCATCACTCATCCACTTTCTCGGCAACCGACCAGCTGGGACTCCAGAATACGTCGGGGTGGCTGCCAAGACTGCAGAAGATGCTGTGGCCTACTATCGTCACGAGAATCCCGAGTGGGCCCACCTGGAATGGGACGTTCGCCTGTACTTCAGTGCAGCTAGGGAGGATGTCACCGAGGAAGATATCATTGTGACGCAGGTGGCCCCTCGACGGGGACCAGCAGTGTCGGCCAACATGTTGTATTCTCTGGACCGAGAGGACTCATATGACCTCTACGACTGTGGTCTCGATGACTTCTTCTGTGACGTACGTATGTACGACCTTCCCAACCATGCCCACGAGACCCAGAAGCGAGTGTCAACCCGAGGGGTTGTCACCTACTGGCAAGACTCGGACCGGTCACACTCCATCGTCACGGTATGGTTCGATGGCAAGCCTATTGGAGTCCTCCAGACAGGAGGCCGAGGGGCCAGCGACCACCTGGAATACTGGGTCACCGACATCGAGGGGTACAGGAATGCTGAAACCTTCCTTCGATCTCTAGTGGAGGAAGATGAGGAGTACGCCCCTATCGTCCAAGACCCCGATGAGAAACTGCAGGACTTCACTTCCTTCTACGGAATGCATCTCATCATTCCCGAGTTTGGGGAGGTCAACAATGACTAGGCGTTGTGAAGTCGAAAAGCTCATTACCTTGGCCGAGGAGATCAGGGACTCACCCTGGGCTGACCGTCTTGTTCACGTGTTGGCAATGAATGACACTATCATCCGTGACCCCTCCCTATCAGACGAGGAAGAGGTCCTTGACCTCATCGTCAATGGAGGGTGGGTCCGAGAAGCCGCTCTTCGTCACCTATTAGCCGAACTGACTGAGGCCCCTGTGTCCGTGATGTACATCCACGAGGATGACACATGGTTTGCCGCATGTGCAGACCCGAGAAAGAAGTTCGGAGACGAAGAGCTTGAGAGCGACGTACACGGCACAGAGCTTGAAGCTTTGAAGGATCTGATCGACGAAGTGTGGAGATCAATTCCAAGGGAGGACCGGCCATGAATGACCGACGACGCGTGTTCACATTTCAAATCGAGTATTACCGAAAGTCCGGCAAATACTATTCCGATGGTGAGGTCAATCTGGAAGTCAAGGTTCTTGGGGGTGGCAAAGGATTTCCCCATATGACCGAAGCTGTGAACGCTATCATGGCTTTGGAAAAAATGCCGGGATTGACTGGGAGTGGGTGGGATGGCCCCGTTCGAATCACGTGTGACGAAGGATACCCTTGCCTAGTCATGGAAGGAATTCCTAGAAAGGGGATGAACGATGTCTTTTGACAAAGACGATCAGCTGGAACGTGACGGGGCATATAACCAGGACTGGACTTTCCGAGTCGGTGACAAAGAATGGTACGTTAAGAACGGATATAATCCTCCCAAAGAGAAGGAGGACGATCGCCGAGGAATCGTCGCCTCAGCAATGGTCGAGGCAGCTGCCGAGGCGCAGTGGGAAGCCATTTGCGATGCGCAGGAGGCCGACGAGGACGTCTACAATTGGATGACCCATGGGGCCCTGAAACCCACACCTATCAGGGGCAACGACGCATACAACAGGCGGCTACAAGAGCTATTGGAGGATAGTCCACAAGCCGAGGTGGTTAGCCTTAGGCACCTTCAGTGGTCCCGAGTGTTCACTGATGGGGCTGAACCTCCTCGGGACTACCACAGCATGACCAATGATGAAGTCATTGCATCCTTGCGGGCTGTGGTCAAGGGGTCGGACATGTCCGACCCTCTTACTATCCTGATGGACGTTGTTGCGGACCGATTGGAGGCCAAGAATGGCTAACTCGAAAAAGCCAAGCACTCGCCCCGGAGAATGGAGTTGGGCAGTCAAATTCACGTCCTGGTTCAGGAAGCAGGAGGTAGTCCCTGAAGAAGTCGCCGTTGCCTCTGATGAACTTCAAGACCTTCTCACAGAATGGAAGGAATGGGACGACCAGAGAGTCAAGGAACTGAAGGAGCGGTTTGAGGACCCCTTGAAAGACCTCTTGGTGGATGTCAAGGGTGGGTTGTTCACTATGTTCCCTGATGCCATCTGGCTCGAAGAAGACATCACCATGGGGAGCAAAAATCCCACCGCCTTCAAGGATTCCAAATGGTCCAGGTATACCAGTGGGGGTTTCCCCAAATATATGGTAAGATACCGGTCTGGAGGGCTGGATGAGGAAGGGGCTGACTATACTCTAGACCAAGCTTTGACTCTATCTAAGAAGCACACGGCTGCTCTATACTACGCCAAAAGGGCTCAGAACAGAGTCAAGCATTCTGCCAAGAAAATGGCCAGGTATGCCCGAGATGTTGACTTCCTTCAGGAGGCGTATCGCACCAGTATTGCACAAGGCGGAGAACTTTCACTGGCTGAAGGTGATGGCAGTGTGTCACTGGCCGAACACAACAAAGTATTGGCCGAGTTGGACAAGGTTCAGCAAGAGTCTTTGGCGGTTCAAGGCATCAAGGGACCTGACGGATGGGAGTGGAATTCGGGGTCCTGCATGTGGATCTCTCACAGCGGGCCCTATGTGCTAGCGGTCGCCGCCAGTGGAAGTTGGTTTGTGAGACACCACGCTGAATCCCGCCGGGTTGCCCGGGGCACCTGCGAGTCTCTTCTCGGGCAGTACGGAGCTTTCCATGACTGTAAGGTGGCGGTACCCTCTTAGGAGATAACAGCTATGAACGAGTTGTATATCAAGGTTAAGCTCACCGACCTGGTGTTTGACCAGTATGGGTGTGAAATTCTGGACCAGACTATGGATATTGACGCTAACAATATCCTTGATGTCTGTAGAAACCTGGGTATGGAAACACATCCTGATGGACACAACGAAACACTGATTGGGACCCCCCAACAGATACTGAGGGTCATGAAAGGGCTGGTAGCAGCAATAGAGAAGGCCAGAGAAGACCAAGCAATTGCAGAATTGGCCGCTGTCATTCCCTCTTCTGAGACGCAGGTGGCGTTCTCTGATAACCACCTTGCTGAGGACCCGTTCTGATGTGGCACTTCGTTGACCTCTGCTGTGGGTCCGGCGCCATTACGTTGCATCTTCTGGGTGCCCGGAAGGCCATTCTACCCTACCAGGGGTCGAAGTGGAAGCTTCGGGGGCATATTGCCTCATACTGTCCGGGAGGGGCACCCCAGACCGTAACCCTAGTGGACCCAAGTCCCTGGTCCGAAACCCTAGGTGTTGTTATAAACCCCAAGAAGCGAGAACAACTAGTATCGTACCTGGAATGTCTTGCAGCAAAAGACCCCCGGGAAGTGTACGACTCTTTGCAGGGCCATTCGGTTCCAGAAGACCTCATTGAAAGGGCTGGTCAACACCTGTTCCTTCAGCGTCTTGCATTTTCTGGGAAAGCGGTAGGGGTTAACAGAGGCAATTGGAGCAGCCCGGGGTTCAATGGTAGTAGTGCCTATGGTATTCCGGCTACGGATAAGTTTGGGGCCATCAATCCTATGATTCCGTCCCTCATCAAAACATTGAAGAGTTACAACCTGGAACCCACCCTGGTTAGAACGCGTCGAGGCAGAGCCGCGGTTCCAGAAAAGGTTCCGCCCAACACCTTTGTGTACATTGACCCTCCATACCAGTTAGCCACACCATACCCGGATGGTTCTCTGGGCCGCGATGAGGTTATCTGGTTGGCTCAACAATGGAGGGAGAGGGGGGCTAGCGTCCTAATCTCTGAAAGGGAGCCGATTGTCATCCCTGGCGGAGGTTGGTGGGTCAAGAATATTACAGCCGGGCGAGATATTGACTCCCCGTTCGTCGGAAAGCATAGTGAGTGGCTAACTGGGAGCAACGACTTATGAGTGCCCGAGACTTTGAAAATCTCGTGAGGGCCCCTATGCTGACTCGAAAGGGAAAGGTAACCATCGTTATCTACACCATCTGCGTCTTGGTGATACTTGTGATGGCTACCAAAAAGGCTGTTGACCATCTTAACACCAAGGCCGGGTTCTATGGCGCCTGCGTTGAGGTCAATGACCCCTACCGGTCCAAAGTGATTGATGGAACGTGCTTCCGTCGCAGCGAGGATGGGTGGGTTGAAATAAACATTCCCAAATAGGAGGACCACATGGCCTATGAAGACGCTGACCTTTTGAACCATGACATTCGTGAGGGTTTCAACTCTGACTTCATGTCGAAGCTCGTGTATGTTGCTGCTCCCTTCTCTGCCCCCACCTTGGGAGGTATTGAAGAGAACATCACTACGGCCAAGAAACTTGGCCGTCTGCTGCTCCAGGGTAGCGGGTCGTATCCTGTTGTGCCCCACGTCATGACCGCGGACATGCTCGATGACAATATTCCTGAAGAACGAGACATTGCCCTTAGGATGACCATGGACGTCATGTTGGCAGTCCAGAAATCTGATGGATTCATGGTCATCCTTGTCGACAAGGATGGCACCACGAAGAGCCGTGGGGTGGCTGCGGAGATTGCCCGTTGGAAAGAATCTGACCCCGGCATGGAGAAGATGTTCTTCGTCACTGCGGACGTTCTGGATGGGGTCGAGCCTATGCCTGAACGATTCCTTTCCTGTCCTCAATGTGGATATCCGGATTGACAGATCGGGGATGCCATGTTAAAATAAAAGTGTACACTAGGAGCACGACATGTTCGCCATCCCCTTTCTGGTCTTTTCGCTTTTCGGTTGTACGACCCCGGGTCCCGAGGTCATCACCGTCTACAAGACCGTCGATGGCTTCGTGGATACCGGGTCTATGACGGATACGGAGGTCATAGGCGATGATGACGATGATGTCCCACGGCCCCTAGGCACGGCTGACACCGGAGATACCGGGTCCGAGCCTATCCCTCTCCCCTGGTGGGAAGAATACCCCTGTGATCTTGGCCCACAGGAAGAGGCCCCCGAGGAGGAAACCCCCTATTTCTACCCTGTGGCCGTTCGGGTGAACTCCCAGGTGATGCTTTCCGAGGACCTCAACTCTGTTGTCATCGTGGATGACAATGAGAACTCCGCTGCCCAGTCCTGGCTGAAGCTCCAGTTCGTCAATCAGGAATACTTCGATTCTGATGGTGAAATTGCCGGTGAGCATTACTCCAACATGCTCACGGTGCACTATCAATTCACTGAGGCTGGAGTCGAAAATGGGTTTTTGGTGACTCACCCTGCAGGGTCCATCGTCAACTTTGCGTTCCCGATGGACCGTCGCTGGTGGGAGCCCAACATCAGCTCCAGCGACGGTATGTCCGAGTACCTTCATCCCGAGTGGGCCGAGGTATTCGACCGGAACATCGATGGGACTAGGGTGATGGTCGAGATTCACGACTACTTCGACCCGATGTATGGTGAAGAGCTGCTGGAAAACCTTCTGTACATGCCTACTGATTGGCCTGTCATGGGCACCACTACGTACATCGCCAATGACCCAGCTCCGGGCCTTTCTTGGGAAGATGTGGACCTTGGATTGCAGCAGGAAAATGGGAGTCTACCCATGGACTTCATCCCCTACAAGACCAACTTCCAGGTTCTGCACTCCCCCGACCCTGGCGTCTGGCATCATGTCTGCGCCTTCTTCAAGGACCAGGAAAAGTGAAAGCCCAGAGCCTGTGGGACTATGTTATGTCCGATGCCAAGGTTCTCAAGGCATACAACGACTTGGTCCAAGAGGAAAAGCGCCTTGAGAAGCGACAAAAGAGGGTAGAACGTCGCTTCGAGGAGGATGACATTCTTCCTCTTGGACTCAATGGGAGCGAGTGATGACCCCTCTCAGTCAAAGAATGTACGATCTGGCTGCTGACCACGAACGAGCTGTCGAACTGTGTGCCGAGGCCGACAAATTCAACAAGCTTACAGAAGACCCTACGGCGTCTACGGGGGCTCAATTGAAGCAGTGGGCCAAGTGCAACCGGCTCATGAAGGAATGCACTGGGGAAGACCCCCTTGCTTCAAAAATCGCTACTGATGCTGCTACTCTTGCTCACGCTCTACAGAGTTTTCGAAGGATGCACAACAAATGAAGACCGTTGATGATTTCCAGGGATTTCGCCGTGGCGAGTTGGCTGTGACGAACGTTCTCCCCTCTACTCGCCGGTCCTCCTGGTTTTGGATCCATCTCTTCAGCGTTGAAGAGAAGAGGTTGGCTAGGCTGGCTACTCCTTCGACTGAAGCCAGCAATAAGGACCATCCTCCTCGTCGATGAGATAGGCCATGAGGGTGGGGTCAGTAGTGATGTACCCTTCATGATGGTGGTAACGGTCGATGCCAGCCAAAGAGGGCAAGAGGTGGTGAGTGATGCCACCGACCTCTTGTACTTTGTGGTGATGCAGGTGACCACCGAAGAAGATGTGGTGCTTGGTCCTAGACCAAGCGTGGCGAGCCTCCTTGGCCATACACGCTCCGAGGTCCTTGACCTTGACTCCATCTCCGTGGTTGAATCCGATGAGGGTGTCCCCGAACTCGGTATACACCCGGCTTCGGAAGTCCAGGTGGACAGTTACATCCTCGGTGTCCTTGTACCAGGCCGATAGGAAGAGAAGGACAGCACGGCTGTTGTGCTGGTCATGGTTTCCTGCCATCATCCAAATTTCAACTGGGGCCACCTGACGCATGAGGTCGATGTGACGGCGCTGGAGATGGCATCCGGTCACCAAGATCTCCGTGGGGGTCCCAATAGTATCCATCACGGTGCCGCGGGTCGTGGTGTTCGACTGACCATCGATGTGGAAGAAGTCTGACCCTACTGACATGATGATTTTCTTGGGGCGCCCCGGGAATCGAGAGATGAGGTTCTCGGTGTGCAGGAACAGACGCTCTTCGGCAATATCGAAATTGTACACCTGCTCGGGGCCGACCTCTCCCTCCCATGAGTACATACCCCAGTGGAAGTCGGTGTTGGCTACCACGGCCACATAGTCGCTCTGTGGTTTGTCGAGGTCCAGCTTTGGAACTTTCATGGCTCGGACGTGGGTGCCGATTTCCTCAATGAACCGGTTCAGGACCACCTCTTCGAATTCCATCCAGTTGTCGGAGTTCTTCTTGGTATCCCTCCATTTGAGCTTCTCGAACTTCTGGTATACAGCCTGACGCTTCATCTGAATGGCATCTTCGACCATATCCTCTATCGGTCGGCTCTCAAGCTCTTCCTTGCTGAACGGCTCTTTGTCGTGGGTGATTCCGTGAATCCGAAGGTACTCGATGAGCCAGGGACGAGGTATGTGAAGGTCTCGACAAATCATGTTGATTGTGCTGGGTTGCCCGTCCCAATTGGAGTACATCTGGATGATTTGTCGATGCTTGGTACCCGACATCACCATGGGCTTTCCGGAAGATTTGGTGAAGGTGATGTATGTGTCGGTGTCAGCGTTGTAGACGTAATTGGACTCCCATAGCCACTCGGCCTTCCGTTCGGGCGAGATCTTGGGCGCGGGGTCATCATCTTCTTCAGGCTTGGTCTCAGGGTCTTCTTGACTGGCCTTCTTTCGGCCTCCCTTGTTGCGGGGTCCTCCCTTGTGTTCTTCGGGTTCTCCCCACCTCTTGCCTACTTTCAACTTTTCTTGAAGTCCGGGCTCTATCATCTCAACCAGCCGGCAGGCCCGGGACCAGGAGCAGCCGACCCGGCGTCGGATTTCTGCCATGTGGGGCCTTTCCTTTCGGATCCAATCGCCCCATTTTTCTATCGCCTTTTTGTACCACTCGGTGTCAATTTTTCCGGGCATACAGTCCCTCTCATCTTTGTGTTCCAGGGATGAAGAATGCTCATGTTGTCTCTCTGCCTCCTACCTGATCGGTCCTAAAACATTGATCGGAAGCTTGCTTTCTGGCAGCGCATCTATCGCCACCGTTGTTGCTAAGCCTATACCCTTGGAGTTTGGAATGATTCTGCACTTCTACGTTGAGAGCCTGGAAGACGACCCTCATGACCCTCACACCGACCCGGAGGACAATGAAGTTGTCCTTGCTGCCAGCTGTGGTTCCTTCTCCTACAGCGCCACTGGAGACACGTTCAAGCAAGCGGCGAACAAGCTCCTAGGATACCTCAGGGAAGAATATCCAGGATATCAGGTCCATGTTCACTTCGCTCCGGAGTAGGGGCTATGGCCATTGAAAACCATCTGACCGGCCTGTTTGATACCCTGGCACTGCCTCCCCTCCAAGAGTCATACCGTCAGGTAGTAATCGACCAGCTGTACCAAAACATCAGGATTGCCACCTTTCAGTCGGTGTGTTGGGCATCCAAAGAGAGTCCGGCTCGGGGTCTGTCCAAGCTTGTGGTTTTGCCCGGCGAGGAAAGGTATATGGCCGAACGTCTGGGCCTGGAAACCACGTTCACTCAACCATATGCCCACCACTGCGTGTTTGGTCGCACCGAATCAAACCCCCGAACTGGAGAGGACGACGAGGGCGAACCAGTAGTCGAGATAGTCGACACAAGATTCTGTACCATTCCACCTGAGACTCGGCCACTGATGTGTCGCATTTTCCCCTTTGGGATTCAGCGAATCGAGGGGGACAAGCGATCCTTCAACATCATCGTTGAAAAGAGTGGGATGAGATTTGTCCAACGGAAGTGGGGCGACGTGTTCATCAACCAAATGCTGCATAACGTCGCCCAATTGGGGATGTCTATGTGGGCCTTCCTCGACGACAAATGGTGGGCCTACTACGAATCCGCTTTTTCGGACCGGTGGGAATTTGAAGCCCTGGTCACTGCCAAATTCGAACTTACAGACGACGCCATCTTCAGCCAAATTCGGGGTGCCCCTCCCGAGATGCGTCGGGAAGTTCTTATCCAGATTGCCAAACCCGAATGCGAGTTGTGTTCCGGTGAGGGGTGGGCGTTCGTGGATAGAACACCTGACAAGAAAACCCTCCTACCGCCGACCATGAGGCGATTTGACCTTTGCCCAGATTGTGTTCAGCCAGTTCTGGGACTACGAGTAGGCAACATACTACGAGACCCACGAAATGGCAAAATCCTGGACGCCTCGGGGCGTGAATACAGGGGTGATTGATGATTCCGACTGGTTTTTTTGAAGAGGTATATGCTCTCCCGACAGTCACCACAGAAGAGTGTGTGGTCCCCTCATGCTTTCACGAGTATCGGGAAGGCGTTGACCACTACAGCCTTGATCGAGTACTCTTGCCTGGTGAGAAAGAGTTTCTCGATACCTTCCAAGGGGAAGACAAGCGCAGTTTTGTGTTCCGGTCTTACCCCATTCGCGTCCACAAACTTGGGGAACATTCATTGACCGTATGGTCTGCCATCAAATGCCCCCACGCTCCTACCGATATTGACACTCCCCTCATGGCCCACCGTTTGTGGGTAGGGGCGTGGAAAGCCCTAGTGAACCTGGCCCCAGATGAATGGTGGGACAGCATTGCTCGCACACTCCCTCAAGGGTATCAGCACCTAGGGGACCTGTTGGACCCCCGGGAGAATGGGGTTCCAAGCCAGTTGCTGGCCAGGGTTGCCGATACCTCCTGTGAGCAGTGCGGTGGGACGGGGCTTGACCCTGATCGTGGGGTTTGCTCCTGTCTCTCGGAGGACAAGGTTAAGCAGTTGCATGCTATGGTAATGGATGCATCCAACTCTTTCCGGGTGTAGAGGTATCCATTGACTGCCGACCTTGTTTTTGGCTCCGTCCACGTGGTCTTTCTAGGCACGAGTGCTCTGACCCTGGAGTTGGGGGAGAAGAAGGTCATGCCTGTATGGAACAGTGCTTCCGAGTGCTTGGCATGGACTCAGTCCTATTTGGAGTCCCCAGAAGACCAAATGATGTATATCATTCCAATCCCATATCCCAAGGGTTTGATGGAGACCATGCAGAAGGCTGGTGCTGACCTCATCATCTTTGACCTTCAAGAGGGTGCTGACCTTCGGGTCGTGCTGGGGGCAGTCCACTAAATCCTCAGTGTGCGGATGGGTCAGTTGAGGCTGCCGCACAGAGGAAAGAAAAGATGTCCAAGAAGCTTGAAGATGTTCTCGGTCAGATGGACGATGTTGCTCTGGTTGCCTTCACCCAGCTGTTGGTGGGAAGAAGGCCGAGGCTTTGGCCAGAGAAGCCAAGAAGCGCATTGCCCCTGGAGAGTTTGAGGTCGATACCTCTCTGAGGTTGAACGGCCCCATGACTCTGCGTGCCCCTGGTGAGTACACGCCTACCGCCGATGTCCCTTGGACTTTGGTGGTGACCCTCCTCCTTCATCGGATGGGGTTCCAGCGTGATGCTGCCGGAGACATTCTGGTCGAGCTTGCCACCAAGGCTCTGGAATTGAGTGGTGACAGTAACCGTGAGAAGCGCGAGGCCCTGCTGGGTGACTACCTCGTTGAGGTGGAAGCTTGCAAGGATCGCATGAACGACGCAATCGGGAAGCTTCCCAAGAAGACGCGGATGGGTAAGACCACCGTGAACTTCGAGATTGCTCCCTTGAAGCAGGCCACCGTCATTGGCGGTGTGTCGGTCTTCGAGGAGACCTCGTTCCCTATCGGTGAGGCTGCTGTTCGGGACTCCGAAGAGGCGGCCTAGGTCACTTGTGTCCTCGGCCCCGGGATCGAAAGGTCCCGGGGCCTTTTCTTTCCGAGAGGTGTGATATGAACCGCAGAGATATGTTGAAGAGCCTGGCTGTTGTTCCCTTTGTGCGTCCGGAGAAGCCGGTCGGCTATGTCAGTGTGTATGATATCGAGGAATTTGTGGCCGATCCCCAGGCCAACGTTGGTATGCTTCCTATCATCCATAGGCTGTGTCTGTATGACGATCTGGGGGTCCAAATTCCTAGGGCTAGGAGGTTGGACCTAGACACTATGACTGCCGAACAGGTGGTGAATATTGTCAAACTGCCCGAGAGTGGTGAGATTAATATCGTGACTCGAACCATTCCTGTGGCTCGGGTGACATTCACTGTGGTACCCGGAGAAGATATCCCTCCTCATCATCCCAATCTGGAGATGGTATGGCTTGACCTGGAAGGGCCATACAGTGTCTGACATCGTCAGGGTGGTCCGCAGAGCATCGGATATGGTGGAGCACGCCCTGCGAGAGGCTCTACCTCGCAATCGGTCCTTTCACTCGGTGATTAGAGACCACCCAGAATATGCCGTGATGGTAGATGGCAACCCTCCCATGGAAGGAGGCCGAGTCCAGGTATGGAAGATCGGGGTAGGGCGCATCAAGTCCGGATCTCTTCGCAAATTCATCCATACCCAATATGAGGATGGTCACGGGAAGTGTCCCCTGTACGACAAGTGCCCGGCTCGGGCTTTGATGTCCGAACAGGACCTCATGAAGGCCGACCTGCTACGGTGCCGAGTCAGGTGGATGGACGTTTGTGACTGCCCCGAGGGTCCAGCCGAAGATCTTGACTCCCTATCCGAGCTTCCCGAGAGCAGACAAGCTCTATCATACAGGGAGGATTTGAGCCCCTGCGACAGTCGGTAAGTTGGGTACAATAGGGGGCAGCATGACCAGCAAACCCAAAATCCTAACTCGTGAGCAGGAAAGAGAAATAACCCTTCGAGCTTGTGACCTGGAAGGTCAGGCTTGGGGTATTCTCAACGAAGTGGTAACCGAGAAGGAAATTGAAGAGATTCGAACAGTCCTCCACATCAAGCCAGGCCGGGTCTACAAGAATAAGGTCACTCGCCTTAAGGTCATGGATTGGGTGTACGAAAATTGGGCCGATCGTTTGGACTTGGCTCGATTCTTTGGGGTGTGGGGTCAGGCTATGCAAGCCCGGTGGGAATTGGCCTCGGGGTGCTTCCTTCTTGCCTGGAGGCTGGGCCATCAATATGCCAGACATAGAAAGCATTTTTCGCCTGAGGATGGACAGCAAGAGGCTGTCTTCGGTCTTCTAGATGCTGCACGTCGTTTTGACCCTGACCGCGGCGTAAGATTCTCAACCCATGCCAGGTGGTGGATTAAGGCCAGGTTGGTGCGATATGTCAACGAAAAGGACTATTTGATTCACGTTCCGGTCAATGTGTTGGAAATATTTCGCAAGGCATATAATATGATCAATGGGCATGGTTTCAGCCTAGAAGAGGCGTCCGAGATGCTAGGGAAGCCTCCAGAGCGGATTATTTTCTGTATGCAACAGGTGTTTGCTAACAATAGCATGGAAAGTCTTCACGTCCCTGTTGTGAACGAAAGTGAAAGTGGGGATAACTCCCCCAGAACTCTCGAATGCATTCTGCCCGATGGGAAGCGTTCACTTGATGACATAGTACTGGACCGGATTCTCCTAGAAAACATTCGGGACTTCCTGGACCAGCTCTCTCCAAGGCAGAGGGATTGTTTTATCTCTAGGGTGGAAGGCCAAACATTTGCCGAAATCGGAGACCGATATGGTATCTCACGGGAGAGAGCACGTCAAATCGTGAAACTTACCCGAGAGAGTATAGTGGCCATGGCAGATCGATAGTGGAACCAACAAAGGGGGTACCACATGCCTTTCTCCGAGCCCACTTCAATTACATTTGGCGATGGCGCTGACGCTAGCAGCAGCACCGAGCTTGGTGTTCTCACTCTCAACACCGACGGGTCTTTCACGATCCAGAAGAACGGTGCCCTTGTTCAGTCCTTCCTTGCCGATGAGCGTGACCGTCTGCGGTCTCGCCTGCAGGCGGCCATGGACGAGTACTCCAACTTCGGTACCCCCAGTGAGACTGGAGCCCGCCTGTGGGATGTGTCCGATGATGTTGACGATTCGGACCCCAAGAGGGTTCAGCTCAACGAAAATTCTGGAACGATCACCATGTTCCAGAATCTCGGAGTAGAATACCTCATCGCCACCATTGAAGGTCTGCTCCTTGCTCTGTGAGCCTTAGACCACCATTTTCATCGTAAGATACTTGTGAGCCCGGGCCATATCGGTCCGGGCTCATTTGTATTCACCTTAGAATGTCTTCCTTCACCCTGGACAGGAACTCATCTAGAATCATTGCTCTGGACTTGGAGTTATGGTTCCATTGTTGCTGGAGGGTAGCGGAGGTCTGACGGACCAAAGCATGGAGTCTCTCCATCGGCCCATCGGCCATGGGCTCTTCCTCGGTTTTTTCAGATATCAGGATGCTCGGGACCTGGTGAGAATGCATGCAGTTGCTAGCATGCTCTCGAAAATCACCTAGGGTGACTTCATTCCGGCCTCCTCCGAAGTCCAGAGGTACCTCACTAATGTTGCTGGGGTCTATCCACCCTTCCCTGTCCCTGAAGTGTTCTTCTCTACCCAGCCATCGGACAACTTCGAGGATGCGTCGGAGATCGCTGGAGTTATCAACAGACAGGGGTATGGCAATGCCACCTCGAATGACTGCCAGGGGGCATCGGGTATCAGCGAAGACGTCCTCCGAGAATACAAGAAAGGTAAGTGGGACCTCCTTGCCCTTGATTTTCACAAGGCGTCTGACAGCCAGGAATGGTTCGTGGTGGGCGGGGCCACCTACTAGGCCAACGATGGAGGTGGCCGACGAGACTTCAACGATGGTCTCGTTGACTCGATTCCGCTCCTCCTCTTCCTGAATCCTTTGCATTTCTAGCACATTGGAGGCGTGAATCACGGCCGCCATTATACGGGTCTGCACCTCAGGTTCAGGGTCTTCTTTGATGGGCTCTTCGGATGTGGCGGTTGCCTCTCCCCATTCTTTGATCTCGGCCTTGAACTCGGTGTCCAGGTCTTCGTCAAGAGGATTGGAATCGAGGTCCTCATCGAGGTCCACGTCTACGGAATTCTTGGGCACGTTTTCTCCGAAATCTGAAGACGCTTCTTGGCCTCGGCCATAGCAGGCAAGAGACCCTCAACATCACCTTCACTGATGGTACAGGATGTGCTACTCTCACGAATAATCCACTTCCACCGATTGGTTCTGAAGACATGAGACACCTGGGCGTCATAGCCCCCGGAGAGATTGGGGTATCGGAAGAAGGGAAGGCCGATATCCCCCTCTTCCATCTCCCATCCGGGCGGTGGGTCTTCAATACCTCGGAGGATATCGTACTCACAAAGAGTCAGGGCACTCACGTTGCCTCCCATAAGTCACAGACCAATCGATCTCCGGCTCCCCTTCTTCAATGATCAGCTTCGCGTGGCGCAAGGCTTCGTCATTGAACGGCATGTGAGAGTCTTCAGCCAGCTCATGGAAATTGTTGTGCCGAAGGAAGTGGTTGAAGGCCATGTCGCTGGAGCCTACCCACTTGTCAAACTTGTCGAACTCTTCGAAGGTGATCGGTGTAAGTTCTGCACGGTCTCCGACTGGGATGCCGAGGTGAGGAACACCATCTGGCCAGACAAGAAATTTGCGCATCAGTGCTTCCCCTGTTCCGGATCCTGTTCGAACGCCGTGTGGCCAATGTTGAGGTCATTCGTCTGGCTCTCGATACTCTTCATGGCAGTCCGAGCCTGTTCGACGTACTCGAAGTTGCCTCCAGCAACCCAGCCCCTGAGTTCCATCGCGTAGGTAGCGTGCTGCAGTCCACCCTGACCCTTCATTTGCACCCGGGTGCCCAATGGGAGGCAGAGCATAGCCGTCCATTGGTTACCCTCAAATAGGTACTTCTCATGCAGCTCGGTGCACATCGCGATGTAACGTTCGACGTTGGCCTTCCCGAAATCACTGATCGGGGTATAATGGTGGTCGATTTTGAGCAACCCTCCCGCTGTCTTGTGTCGTTCAGAGCCACGCAGTGGGGTGGGTGACGCATCTCGGACAACCCGCAATTGCCAGGGCATCATGGGACGGTGCCGGTGCCAGTCCCGAGCAGCAGCCAGCGAGCAACGAATGGTCACATCCGCCACCCCGTAGTGGTTGAAGGACGGGTCGAGGTACTGGCGCCGATTGGCCCGGGGGCTCAGATTGTCAGTGCCGACGTACTCTCTTGTGGAGCACACAGTCACCTCGACATCGTCCCCATCAGCGGCAACAAAGGCGTCGTACCCAGACTCCCCAGTGTGCATCCCAACCCATCGGTGGAGCATGTTGAGGTGTCCGGGAAGCTTTTGGAACACGGCGTGTCGTGCCAGAGCCTTCCACATATACCGAGTTGTTTTTTCGGACAGTGTGGACTCCTCTTTCGGACAAGTGCACCTACCATCAGGCATGAGATGCCAGTGTACCTCACAATCCTTGTGAGGTGGTTGAATGGATGACGGGTCAACCTTAGCCCCCATAGACATCGTCTGCTGAGGTTTGTCAGGGACTATAGGATTGAACTTCTTGAAACCCTCCCTGAGTTTCTCGATGGCAGCCCCAGTATAGACAGTACCGTCCCAGGACATCCGACCGGACTGAACCAAGGGGACAGAAAGAGGGTCTTGGACGTAGGGGTTTTCCGGACTTCCCACCCGGTGGACGTTGGGGGTGTCATCAGGCAACCAACCACCGACGGCTGCTCCTGCGATCGGGGCATTTTGCGGCTGCCGCTGGTGTGCCCATGCTTCCGGCTCGGATTTTGGAGTCCTGCCGGTCATTGACACATCATGCACTGCCTCACGGAGCCACATGCCTGCCATCCCAGGCATGGCCTGCCGGTATGTTTCCTCGATCTCCTCAACGATTTGAAGGGCACTTTCTTGTCCCGAATGGGTAGCCATGTCTCGCATCACCTTGAGCACCCGGCCCATGGTGCGGACGTCACCGGCGTGAGCCACCCCAGTCTCGATAGTGCCCGGAAGCGGCCACCGAGCACGGTCGAAGGCGGGACGGAACGCCTGCGGGTCGTTCATCCAGGGGTACTTCTTGCCGGTGCCAGCGCATACTTCGCACTTCTCGACTTTGCGCGTGTCCTCGAACGTAGCACTCCATCCCGCTCCGGTTCCCTTGAGATCACGTTTCACGAATTTCTCAATCTTTCCCGACCCGCCGCACTCCAGGCAGTCTGCCCGCAGCTCGACCTTCCACGCCTCGGTCTCGTGCCAGGCGATCTCCAGGCCGAGCTTGTGCATCTCGATCAGGTCTCTTGTATCCTGGTCGAGCTGCCCGAGGCTGGATTCGGTGATGTCCATGCGGGTGCCGAGCACACTCTTACAGAAGCGCACTTCGCCCGCCATCGGCCAGTCACGGCGCCACACTGCCCGGGTGCTCATTTCCTGACCGCGCACCAACGGGTTGTCGAAGGTGAGGTAGGCCAGCCACCACGAGATGTGCTCGATGAACACCACCGGGCGTCCGGTCAGCTCCTTGATCGAGGCATGTCCGTAATCGCCAACGAAAGTATTGAAGAACTCTTGAATAACCGGATGTAGGGACCCGCTGACCACGTATGAACACAGGTGCTCCTCTGCCGAGTTCATGAACTCGGCATACTGCCCTTCACGACCTTCGGGTTCGGTACGCAGCACGCTGATGGGAGGATAGCCAGCGTGGGTAGACAACCCGTCGGCGATCTTCTCGACCACTTCGGTATACCGAGCAAGGATACCGCCCTTCGGCACTCGCGACATCATGGCTGCGAACATAGCGGCAGCCTCGGGGATCACACGATGGTCGAGCCAGCTGCAATGATGGCCGACACGGTGAAGATACGTTGGGGTCCAGGTCATAAGGTTCTTTTCCTCGGAGTTGTGAGAATTCTCTCTTCTTCGGGCTCTACGGAGACGTTTTTCTCGGCAAGGCCGAGGCCCTCAAATATGGCAATTCTCTGCGGATGTCCCTCGGGGAGCTTTCGAGCCGAATCTTCGAGGGACATGACCCCAAGAACCTCCCCTTCCGGAAATTCTTTTGTGGGTTCTGCCCGGTACACGAGTCGCTCAATTGCACCGGGTGGGGGTTTACCACCAGGTTTGCAACAATCAACGAGCCAGGGTTGGCCCTCAGCCATAACCAACCACCTTCCGATCATTTCGGATCCTCCTCAGATGGGGATGGCTTGTTCCAGAACGCTTCTGCACCCGGAATAGCGATGACTGCGGTGGTCTCGGCGTTGCAGCTGTCACATCTCCAGGTGGCAGTCGGGCTACCGAACAGGAGACCGGTTCTGACCAGGGTGATGGACGGACCGTGGACGGACCGACCTTCGATACACTTCTGTGATTGTTGTTTTGACATTCGGGTCCTCTGGACCCTGGTTTACGCAGCCCAGTTGGTGATGCGATCTTCGAACATCCAGATGTCCCGCAGAGGCACCCCCCATTCCCAGCAAAAGAATGCCAACTGAGCGTCACCCTGGGCCCACTTCTTGATGGCGATGTCCCACCACTGGTCCGAAAGGAAGGTGAATCCCTCTTCGGCGGCACGTTGGACGTGAAGCGGCGGGATCGGGCGGCCGTCAGGCATTTCGGTCAGGTCCCGACCTTCAGGCTTGGCCTGACCGAAATGGTGCACCGAGCACTTCTCCCAGGTGTCATAGTCGGTCAGAACGTATCCGGTACCTTTGCAGGGACAGTCACGAGGGTCGATGCGGGTCATTGGATTGCCTCCTTATACAAGTATCGTGTGGTACGTCGCTTCTTCCTAGTGCAGGAGAGTGTACCCCTGTTCCATGAGAGACTCATCTGCGTCGCTCTTCGTCCACGGACGACTGATAGAAACTCGGGCTACCATCCTCCCTGTGATGTTGACCCGCTCGAAGAAGTTTCCAGTCTCGCGCCAAGGGAGGCACATTTTGGAAGCCACCGCGATGGTTTCTTCTGCATTGAGGTGAAGGAGACGAGTCAAGGTAGACTTGATTTCGTCGGCACTGGGCTTGGTCTCGTTGGACATGAAATAACTCCTTGTACAAGTATTATAACATGGCACGTTGAAGAGTGCAAGTGCTGGACTTAAATCGAGGATCGTGTTAAAATCTCCCCAACTGGAGGGACGCCTTGGCTGACCAAGAAATCGAATTTGTGACCGCAGAGGACTACACTACATCGGCATACCAAGAGTATGGTATGTACACCCTGGAGGAGCGTGCTATCCCGGCCCTTCAAGATGGTCTCCTGCCGGTTCAGAGACGTATCCTCTATTCCATGTGGAACCTTGGCCTCAGGACCGATTCCAAGTTCGCCAAGTGCGCCAACATCGTCGGTCACACCATGGGTAAGTATCACCCTCACGGCGACCAGGGCATCTATGGTGCGTTGGTCAACATGACCAACCCCGAGATGTCGATCTTCGGTGGTGACCCCCGGGCCCCGGTGTTTCCCCAGGGAAACTTCGGTATCCCCCGTCCTGGTGAGGGAAAACCGACTCGCTATCCCGCAGCCGCCATGCGCTATACCGAGGCCAAGCTCTCGAAACTCGGTACGGCTCTCTTTGACTGTCTGGATGTCGCCAAGATGGACGACAACTTTGACGGGTCGACCCAGGAGCCGTGGATCATTCCCTGTCGGGTCCCCCTTCTTCTGATGCAGGGTTCCTATGGTGTTGCTCTTGGTGCTAACACCATCATTCCGCCCCATCATCCGGTGGAGGTCCTCCGGGCTGCCCGGCTGCTACTTGATGACCCCGAGGTGTCGGTTCGGAAGCTCATGACCAAGGTGAAGGGACCAGACTATGGGTTCGCCCGGTGCCTTTCCAGCCGAGAAGATATCGCCGAGGTATATACCGCAGGGAAGGGGACTCTCCACTTCCTTTGCGATTACCACATCGAGCGTGGTTCCGACTGCCACGAGTTGGTGGTCACCTCTTTGGCCCCTGGATTCCTTCTGGCCCAATTCCTCAAGGTGTGCCGACAGCTGGAGAATGAATCGAAGATCGTTGCTTGTAACGATTGTACTGATGCATCGGGTACCCGGCTCATCATCCAATTCAAGGACCCGGTGGTTGTCGAAGAGCGGATTCTGCCCCGACTTCGAACCCGGGTGTCCTACCAGTGGAATGTCATCGACAAGACCTCCGATGGTCGATCCCAGTTCGCTCGCATCAACCTCAAGGAATACCTCGCAGCCTGGGTGGATTATCGCCGTCAAGTCGAAGAGGATGTCCTTCGACTGATGCGCAAGAAGAAAATTGAGCAATTCCGTCGAGAGACGGCGCGGTTGGCAGGAATTCAGAACATCGATGAGCTTGCCAAGATTCTGGCCAACCCGAAGCTCTCCGAGGAAGAGAGCAATAAGCTCATCATCGAGAAGGTCAAGATTCGGATGGGGTCCAAGGTAAAGGACCTGGACCAAGAGCAAGTCCAGATGCTCCTCGACCTCAAGATCCGGTCCCTCCGAGCCCTCAACCTCAAGACTCAGGAAGGGAAGGTCAAGGCAATCTCCAAGGAAATCCGAGAGATTCAGGCCCACCTGAAGGACGTCGATGGGTGGCTCCGTCTTCAACTGGAGCAGGCGGAAAAGATCTTCCCGAAGGGCTACAAGCGAGGAATGAAGCTTCTCAATGGTACAGAGCCCGAGCTGGAGATGCCCGAGGGGGAGGCCGCCATCGGCTTCTGGAACATCACGGACAAGGGGTTCGTGCGGGACTTCAAGGACCTCCCGCAGCGAAAGGGCAAGTGGTATGCCGATTCGGTCACGGTCCCGGCTACTGCCAATGTGACCATTGTGGAGTCCTCTGGTAAGGCTCACACATACCAATCGGTGTACCTGACCCGTGGGTCTCTCGGTCTCAAGTCTCCAGTGGTAGGGTCCACTTCAGACCGGTTCAGCCACCTCATGGTGGTTGACGCCGACGGGTTCGTAGGGGTCATTGAGAATCCCCCAATCAAGAACCATTCGGTCGTCATGAAGACCGAGAAGGAGCTTGTGCTCGCCCGGGGTGTTAACCTCGATGATGAAATTTTTGTCACCAATGGCAAGACGTGGGCTGCCAAGAAGGTCTCGGACATCGGTTCTAAGAGGCCCAACAGCAAGGGTACCCGGTTCTTCCGAGGCAAGGGTGACCTCCATTTCTTCGTCATTCCGAGGGGCGGAACTCTAGTCATGAATGGACATGGGCCTATTGCCGATCGGGACCTTGCAGCCAAGTCCCCTTCCCAGATCTTCCCCTTGGCCCCTAAGGGCAATTGGGTAGTGGACCAGAACAACATCAAGGCAGTGATGACCGCTGGTGAGGCTTCGGCTATTGCCCAAGAGACGGGCATCTTGTCCGTCGATCGGTTGCGATGACAAAACTCAAGGTGGCATGGGATGGATACACGGGGTTCGTCCACCATAGTGATAGCAATTTCCGAATTGCTAGACTAGATCGGTTGATGTGCATGTTCCCATGCGACAAGCCGGGAAAGAAAATCCCTCTGTCGCAGGGAGGCAAGCTTATCCACAATCTTGAGGTGATATTCTCTGAGGTTGTACCCGAAGGCCCTCTTGCTGAGGGGGCCCTTGACGGATTCATCTCACGGGGACTCGATTTCTACGACTGAGTGCGGCAGTCTTATGGTATGACTTGGGAACCGCTACACCTGGCTCTATCTTGGTTGCCTGCCCTCTACGAGAAGGTGCAGGCTGACCCATTTTGGGGTATGGACCTCTGGGTGCCAGAAGGTGGTTGGCCCAGTGACCGGAAAAAGTGAGGAGGCACGATGTCTGGCTTCTATTTTCAAGATCGACCCCGTAGTACGGATGAGGCCGCTTCCCAGCAGCCTGGTGGCCACGAAATCAATATCGTCAAATCCGCCATTCAGAGGTATATTTCCAAGTGGCTACAAGATGGGACACCCCAGAACAGCCTGTTGATTGGGTATGCCCCTCGTCTGGGGCAATTCTGCACCGGGGCTCGCGACGCTCTATACTTCAACACCGATTTTTCCTGGGACATCGACCAGGATTCAAATGACCGGGAAGTGCAAGTCGCTCGACTTGTTGAGAGTATGGGGCGCCGGTTTCCGGCTATCCTAATCATTGACGGCGGGTATAGAAACCGAACGGCTGGATTGGGTGATGTCCAGGCGGCCCGGTCTTATGATTCTCGGTCAATGAACTTTGATGTTGCCGTCGATATGGTTGTCACCCTAGAACTCATGGTCATTTCCGAAACCGAGGCAGTCACCAACGACCTCTCTGTCCTCTTGACCACAGTTGTTGGGCCACCCCTTCGTCGCTTTGGGGGTGGCAACCTCATCTGTTCCGAGGATCCCAACAACCATTGGCAAATCACCCTACCCCTTGAGAACAGCATGTCTGCCATCTCCAAGGAATCCATGGGTGATGACCCCCAGAACAGGCTCTACGTAGCCTCTACGAGCATCGAGGTGATGTATGATGGGGTTTCGGCCTTGGGACGCGAATTTGCGGTCCGGAGAGGTACCGGAGGGCTCCAGACGGAGGGTGGACACTCCATCACCATCACTGCAGACGACACCAGTGGACCCGATATTTCCTTTGCGGTGCCGGAGTCTGTTCGTTCTGGTCGCCCTGTGTACGTCCCCCTCATTCTGACTGATAGCGCCGTTGAAATTCTGCTTCGACCTCACTGGAGGTTGTATGTGTCCGATTATCGTGTTTTCACATATGACCCTTCCACTTTCACTCTCTACCCAAAGGCCCCTGGGACTGCCACTCTGGTAATCCAAAACCGTAATGACAAGAGTACGGTTCTTGAACAGGAGATCACGGTTACACCATGAGCACTACTATCCGATGGGTCAAGCTTTCCGAGGGCGGTGAGGTTCCGCGACATTCTCATGCCGGCGATGCTGGGTACGACCTTGTGGTCTCCCGGGATACAGTCATCCCTCCTCACACTTTCGTTGATGTCCATACTGATATTGCTGTGATTTGGCCGGATGGTATGTGGGGCCGCATCACTGGCCGTTCGTCGACCCTTCGAAAGAAGGGGCTTCTGGTGTCCGAGGGCATCATTGACAATGAGTACACCGGGGAGCTTTTCACCGGTGTATATAACCTCGGTGACCAGGAAGTGGTCATCAAGAAGGGCGAGAGGGTGGCTCAACTCATCCCCCACATGCTTATTGGCCTTGAGTGGACCGAGATCCAAGCAGAAGAGATCCCTGATACGAAACGGGGATCCGGAGGCTTTGGGTCCACCGGCAAGTAGAAATTCCGACGCGGCCAGTTTTCCCTTGAATCCGAAGTTCAAGGGAATTGACTATGTCCCGCGTCATCAGCACGACGGCTTACGTCACCGATACTGACTCCCTCGTGGGTGAGGAGTACACCATCGGTGAATCCGTCTATCTGAACATCGAAGACCTGAAGGTTACGAACACCGTCGGTGATGGTGTGACGGATATCGGTGTCATTGGCGAAGTGGTCGAAGCCCCTGTCCTCACGGATGACCCTCTACCACGGATGGTGGTGCGCTTGAGTGTCGCGGCTGAACTTCTTAGCCCAGTGAAGCGCCTCCTCCAATCCGTAGACCTCTGACCTTCTTTTCCTTGGAGTAACCAATGTCTTTTGGCGAAACCAGCGAGTACGTGCGAATTGGCGCGTACATCGGACAGGTAATTAGCCCTGTCGCCGCCGTCATCTCCGGCTTTCCGCGTCTTCCGGCCATTGTGGCCAAGGGGTCCCGGCTTGCCCGTTACCGCAACTCGGAAATTGTCCGAGCCAAGGTGGAGGATGAGACTCTCACTTTCACGGGTGCAGGCCCCTACACGGCTCCGCTCAACTATCAGGCGGATGGTATCAAGGCCAACACGGTCCTGGTGGCTGATGGTGTGGTCCAGCTCGAAGATCGCTACCTTTTCACCACCACCATTGAGGCCAACGACACCATTACGATTCCGACCCAGTACTACGACGCGACGGCTACCTACGTCATCACGTATCAGTCTGTCGATCGGGACGTGTTGGACCCCCTCCCCTTCCAGGATCTTCGCAACATCGAGCGGATGGGCCGGAGCGTCGATTCCTCGACGTATACCGAGTTCACTGACTTCATCGTCCCGGTGACTGTCGGGTCCGTGACTTCGGACGCCGGTAATGGCCATCTGACTGGAGAGGCTGCTGGTGCTACTGCCTACGCCACCGAGATCGAGACTGATGGAACCATAGCTGGGTTCGATGCCTTCGCGCGTCTAGCCGGACCCACTACCGTCGAAAACGACCTCATCCTGCGCATGACCGCCGACCTGGATGGTTCGGCGGTAACTGTGACCACTGTGGCTGGTGGGACCGAGGGGATTGTCGAAAACACCTCGACCCGGGTAGTGACCATCACCTATGTGACCGCAACTTCTACTGTGGACACCCTTATCGCGACCATCAACACGGCTGCTTCAGGGCTCACTTTGGTAGAATCCGCTGGTCGGGTTCCTCCGGGTGGTATCTTTGTGGCTTCCACCTGGTCGACCCCAGCACAAGACCAAACAGTCTATGCCACTCAGGTCGATCCTGATGTTGGCAACTCCGCCAACCTTGGTGCTGTGGCCCTGTCTCCCAACTCCTCGTACAGCCACCCTTATGACCGTTCATACCAGATTGAGGTCGTTACCACGGGCGACATCACGACCGCAGAGTTTATTTGGTCGTCTACTCCGATCAGCGGTGGAAACACCTCTACCCACCACAATCCCCACCCGAGCTTGGTGTCTGACGCCAACTTCCAGAACCTCATAACCGGTCTATCGGCCAACGATGAGGATGTGGTGCTGGAGTATGGTATCCAGGTCCGGTTCAACGACCTGTCCGACCAATTCACCAGTGGTGATATCTTCACTTTCGTCGCCCGTGGCCCCGGTCTCATAGAGATGGATGGACGCCACTCCAATACGAATCAGTTCGCCGAGTTCACCACTCCAGTCGAGACGTACGACGCTGGCACCCTGGGTGTTCTGTCCATCTCCTCGGACATCTCGGATTACACTGGGACGTATAACCGGCGCTACAAGGTTGTTGTATCTGCCGTTGTGGCCAGCACTTCGGCCGCCCTGCGGTGGACGGCGGTTGGTGACGATGGTATTGCTTCTGGGTCCAATCTCACAGTCACCGACGGTGGTACCCTGACCCTCGACGAGGGTGTGACGGTGGATATGGATATCAGCGCTGGTGATATGACCGTCGGTGATACCTTCACCTTCGAGGTCAATGCTGCCCGGGTGATCCCGAACATCAAGGATGACCGCACGTATACGGCGGAGGTCTCGACCGCTGTTGCGAACAACGTGGCCTTTGTCTACTTCACCGACACCCCCGAGGGTGGTATTGGGTCGTTCACCGCTACGGCTGCCGATTCAGCCATTGAGTTCGATGGTAACCTGACCGCCCACGTTCGGAATATCGCCCTTCCTCGGTACGATGCCAGCGATGAGTTCACCTGGTCCCTGGCCCTTGATGACGTTGTCGACTGGTCTCTGATTCGTCGAGTGTCCGAGACCATCGAGGCCGGTGACATCATCCATGATATGCTGGGCCGGGTCACTGGCACCCCGGATACGTACTACGCCATCCTGAACAACGCTCCATCATCTTTGGTGTCGGTGCTGGATGGGTCTTCGAACTCCGTGGCCACGACCATTGTGACTTCTGGTAGCGAGAACACCCGGTATATCTCCTTCGGCAGCACCGACCCAGGCGTCGATCTCACGGTCACGTACGAGTTCCGGGGCCTGGAGCCTGAGCCGGGTGACACGTACCGCCTCACCGCCCTCTATCTCCGGGGTGATGAACTCTACAATACCCCGATCCTGGTGACGTCTGAGGCCGACGGTCTGGCACTGGTGGAGCCCTTGGGCACTGCCAACCACCTGGGTATGGGCCACTCCATAACTTGGGGCAGCTACGACCCGGTTGGTGTCTACTACGTTCAGGTCAAGGATGCTGACGACGACGGTGTATACCAGGACTCGGACTACGAGACGGCCATCTCTGGGACGGAGGGTACTACCGACATCACGGACCTCGTGGTCCTGGATGCTTGGGGTACCATGGGCGCCCAGCTGACCCACTTGGACACTATGGCGGACCCGCTTGTCGGCCAGCCTCGCCTGGGATGGTTTGGCGCTCCTCGGAACACCGCTGTGGGGGATGTCAACACGACGGGCTCGCTCATTCAGACGGCCCGTGAGACCCTTGCAGTGTACGGGGCCAGCCCGGCTCATGGTACCCGGATTCTCGTGGCTCCGACTACGTGCAACTTCACCGTGGTGTTCACGGATGGATCCCCCAACGCCGATGTCGACCTGGATGGATCCTTCGTCGCCCTGGCCATGTGCATGCAGTACGCCTCCTTCAGCAACCCGAGCCAGACGGCTTTGGAGCGCAACCTCACGGCCTTCAATACGATCGAGACCTTCTCCGAAGAGGAGATCAAGCAGCTAGGTGCTGCCCAGATCAACTTCCTTGATTTCATCGGTAATGGCATCTATGAGTGGAAGGAAGATGTGACTACGGACGCGACCGGAACGGCGAATGCCCCGGACGAGTTCCGCATTATCTCGGCCATGACCCAGAAGGTGTACATCAATCGTCGACTCCAGGCGGCTATCAACGCGGCCGTCATCTCCCTGGTTCCCGATTCCCCGGAAGCCGGGCTGGAGGTCCTGCGCAACACGTGCGTCAATGTGATCCGTCAGGATATCGACGACAAGAACATCGCTGAATATCAGAACGACGACGGATCGGTGCGCCGGATGCTTCCGAACCAGGACATCATCGTCTACCGTGACCGGACTCGGTCCACCGTCTATCGTTTCTTCGTGGGTTACTTCCTGAAGTACCCGGTGAAGCGAGTGTTTGGTCTGGCGTTGACCGACAGCAACAACTTCGGGTCCAACATCAGCTGACCCGGAATCAGTTCAAGATTGACAGAGGGGCCACCGGATGTTACGGTGGCCCCTCTCAGTATCGGGGCTTTCCTGTGAACAAGATCCGCCAGCATGTCATTCGGGCCGAGTCCAATTGGGTTGCCGTTGACACCCGAAAATGGTTAGGAAATTCTACCCAGTGGAGAGCGGAAGAAGTTGCAAAATTCTTCCGAGAATTTGTTGGTATTGAGTCTCTTGATGAGGACACCGGAACCTTCATTTTCGTAGTGGACGAAAATGAAGAACGTGACCTCCTTGAAGCCATGGAGGACTACGTACCAGTTGAATTGTCGGTAAATCCGGACATCGTTGCAAATGTATGTCACGGATGGCAGGAGATAGCAGCCTCGGCGAAAGACATGTTGAAATCCGAGGTTAAGGAAGCTGCCAAGCAAATCTTGCAACTCGTCAAGACCCTCGCAAAAAGGGAAGAAGTATATGTTGTACGTAGAAACCGACGATTTCTACGTCTCATCATCAACTTCCACGACATTCCCGATTTTGGGGAACAGGTCCAGGGGATTCTCGACCGAGTTCGAGGGAAAGACTTGACTATTTCCACGGACATTTTTGTGAAGAACTTTGATGGTCTGTCTTGGCCCCCCAAGGCTGATACTGTGAGAAGTTTTCTCAAATCCCAAGACATTCAGTTCGACGAGTACACCGATGACCACCCGGATGAGGGATTTGACACCAGATATCCGTTCTGGAGAATTCCAGTCAGGGACGCTCACAAGTACAAGGACCTCTCCAAAACATGGATAGGCGGTTCTATATACGTCCAACGGTTCTCGGGTCGATTGGTTGACATTCTCAATGCAGAATTCGGAAGGGAACCCTTCGATTTCGAAGAACACCTAGAGAAGGTCAGAACGCTTTTCGGACAGCGTTTTGGAATCTTTGAGTTTCGAAATGGGGAAATCCTTGTCAATAAGGACACATACGATTTTGATGCGCTGGTTACTGAACACCTTCGGCGGATGAGACAATGAATAAGGTCAAAAAAGCCATTCTCCGAGCCTCCTTGGAGGGTGAAAAGACAGAAGTCCCCCTTGGTCGGTGGAGTTATCACATCGGAAATGGTGGCACTGCCGAATTCTTTCGGGAGCATGTAGGGATTACCTCTGCAGAACCCGCCCCACATCACGGTGGGACAATCACTGTCGATTCCACGGACGAACGTGACGCCTTGGAAGCCATGGAAGACTATGCTGTTTTCCGCCTCAGCACGGGAAGGTACGAAAAAGAGTGGAGTCTGACTGACACAGAGCGCAGAAATTATCTGAAGGTACCATCAGATTTGTTTCCGGACGAAGTTGAGGAAGTATACATTCGCACTGTAGAATGGGTAGACCATCGTTTGGATAAGTTGGACGCGTTCAGGGTCACCTGGGGAAGTAGTAAGTGGGTCAAATATGTCAGCGGGAAAACCTGTGACATCGTTGTCAACATCCATGACATTCAAGACCTCATCGGGGAATTGCAGGGTATCATCAACGAAGTCCGAGGCAAGGATAAGACCCTGACTCTACAAAAGATTAAGAGGGCATTCTCTCTGCACAATGGCCCCTATGACAACAATGTTGTCCGGTTCTTTGATACAACAGGCATACAAGCCACAAAATATGACCTCGGATCCGGTCCGAAAGGTACAGTGTGGCGGGTTCCTCCTCGGGACTACAAAAAGTATCGAGATTTGACGAAGTCTCTAGAGGCCCACTACATTGGAGTTGGTAACACCAATGACCCTCTTGGGGCAGAATTTGACCGGCTGTTCCAAAGGGTTACTGACCACCCAAGCCGCCAAATGATGATGGTCCATGCTATCATCGGCAAGGGGTGGCCAGGGGTCTGGCTGATGAACCGGGACGAGGTACTAGTCGACCCCAATATATTCGACTTTGAAGGTCTAGCTGAGGAATACCTCAAGATGGCCGAGGTATACGTGACCCCCGAGATGTTGGAGTTGCAGAACCTGGTCGAATCACACCCCCAGATGGAGTTTGAGAAGTATCAGGGCAACCGGTTCATTTCGGTCAGGGACGGTGGTATAGAGGTATTTCGCATTATGGTTGGGAACAAAGCCCGGTTGGTGACGTCCATGCTCGAAGAATTCATGAGGGAATACTTCTAAACACAACCTCCAGTATAGGAGGTTGTTATGACTCTGTGGGATGACCCGAAAGTTGCCCCTCCCTTCGTTGATGGAAAGTTTCCGGAAACATTCGACGAAGCTCTCAAAAGACTCGATGAAGTCAACAGGATGCATTCGGACTTTCAGGTCCTTGTGGATGAGGTTCTTCTCAGGAGCGGCTTGAAAACCGAGGGGGAATCTGTCATTGACTTCATTGCAAGGATTTTCAGCGACTATGAAGCTCTTTTGAGCAAGCACCAAAGACTCCAAGACCGTTTGGATCGGGTCATTACAGCGGTCACAGCAGTGGGTGGGCAGTTGGTGCGGGATGCAGTCACCGAGGCACTTCCTGACCCGGAGTTGGTGGTTCCCAAGAAAGCCGGACTGTATATGGGCACGGTCGATGAAGCGCTGTGTATATGCAAGGTCGCTCCTCGAATCGGCGGAGAAGAGCTTGTTGTTTTGGGTCTGGTATCTATCGACCCGGATGTACACACGCGCATGGTTACCAACCACATCCCTTTGTCGGATGTGAAATGGTCATACGACCCTGAAACCGACCTTCCGATCGTGGCTTGGGGGTAGCCTGACGATCTCTCTGCGATCCTCCCACTTGCATGCCTTGGCAAGGCATGCTAAAATACAAGTGGTCGAGGGACTTAGTCAAGGCCACTGTTCTTAATACTCGGTGAAACGGGGGATCCCTCCTCCCGAAGTAACCACCCTCCTTTTGGGGCCTTTTGCCGTGTGCTGAAGGCCCTTATTGGTATTTGACTATGTTCACCGAATCAGAGCACATCGCCACCTACATTGCCACCTATGGACATATGGTCAATGACCCTCTCTACAAGGATGTCATTGTTACCCGACAACATCACGCGTTCCTGGTGGAGAGATGGCGTCTCAACTCTGGGATCAATGGCGGTCACGGGACTGGGTGTAGCAAAGAGGATTGGAAACGGGCCCACCGGGAGGACCCAACTCTCCGGAAGCATGTCCGGAAGGTCCGGAAGATTCGGAAGATGGCCGACAAGAAGGGAATGGACTCAATTTCGTTCCTTCGTTGGCGCCAATTCCGATTCATGAGAAAAAAGGCGCTCCAAAGGGTCAAAGATGAATCCGGTCCAGTCAACCTCACATTCAAGGGGTGTGTCTACTCCTGCGAGTTCCAGGGGTTCGATAGAAATCATCGCTTCGCATTCGAAGTGATTGACGTTGTGGGTATTGACCGCATCCCGACCCACGGCTACGGACTGGGATTCTCCGGGGTCCTCCACAAGGGGAGGGAATTGGGGTTTTCTGTGCCCAAGGTTTTCAACTCCCTAGTCCGACGGCCTACCATCATTTGGCAGACCCTGGAAGAGTCTTTGGACTCCGCAGTGATTGGTGTCCGCCAGCGCATCAAGTCTCACGCAGAGTTCAGCGACCGCACAGCCAACGCCCATCAGAAGGGTGCCCTCCATTGGCTGATGGCTTTTCAGGACGAGTGGGGTTCTAGTCACGGTGAGGATTTTGAAAAATCCCTCAAGATATATGTCGATGCATTCCAGTCTGCATTTGAATATCAAGCCCATGTAATGGGTAAAATGGAATGCTCCGACCACAACCATCAGAGCATCCCAAAGGCTCAAAATCAGGAGAGATAGCAAAATGCCCAAGCTCTACGAAATCGTCGCCATCCGCAAGGGTGTCAAGCAGCGTGCCTACACGGCCCTTACCCAGGTGCACCGTGATTCCGAGCGGGAAGGGGCCTACAAGGGTCTCCGCCGGGTGTACACCAAGGCTTTCGAGGATGGAATGGACCTTCCTCCTGAAAACCAGAAGGTGTCCCTCAAGGCTACGGATATCATCGACCAGACCCGTGACATTCTTACGGAACAGTGGGACATCGAAGCCAGCCAGGAGTATGGCAACCAGTCGGCCCGTGCCGATGTTGTCCTTCCGAACGGGGATGTTCTACTCAGTGACGTTCCTGTGACATTCCTTCTCCATATGGAGAAGCAGATGTCTGACCTTCGCACCAAGGTATCGGTTCTTCCCACCCTCCCAACCGACGCGGATTGGAAATGGGCCGAAAACCAAGGATATTGGCAGTCCGAGCCGGTCAAGAGCGCTCGTACCTCCACATATGATGACCATCAGGTGATCGTCCCTCCTACCGACCACCACCCAGCTCAGGTGGCCGCGGTGAAGAAGAGCCGGCTCGAAGGACACTGGGAGACCACCCACCTCAACGGAAGTCTCAGCGTCCCCCAGAAGCGGGAGCTGCTTGACCGTATCGATGAGGTTCGGGACGCCATCAAGCAGGCTCGTACCCGAGCCAATGATACGGCGGTGGAGAAGCAGTACGTCGCTGCTACCCTCCTCAACCATATTTTCGACCGCTTCGACCGCCGTTAGGAGAATCTGATGCCCCTTCTTCACTATTATATCGACCCTGCCCTCGAAATCCGGGGGTTCACCGCACAGTGCATCGAGGCTGACATCGTTAGTCAGGGCTCGACCGAAGAAGGGGCAGTGGCTAGTCTCCAAGCTGCTCTATCCCTCTACTTCAGTGAGATGGAGGATGCACAGGACATGGTGCGTTTGGTCAAGACCACCGCTACCGTATGTGCCTTGGAGGACGGCCGCTTTGTGGTCAATCATGGTGGGGAGTGGGTCAATGGGGCCTTCGAGTCCAAGCGAGCGGCTATGGTTGCCGCCAATGTATATCCGCCTGATGATATCACTGAATTGTGGCACAGGAAACTGGATAATATCCGAGAGGCAGTAATCACCGAGCGAGACATCAATGCTCTAGGAACTCGATACTTCGAAACCTTCGAGCCTACCGAAACTCGGTTGTCCATTGAGTTTGATTGCGTAGAGCAAGCGAACGCATTCAAGTCTTGGCTCTGCAACTCGGGGGAACAGCAATTCTGGAAGCACTGCGAAATCCACATGGACGACCCACTCATCCCGTATCACACGGACTACCACGGTGACCCCAACACCGTATTGTTCTCCGCAGAACCAGTCAAGGAATAGAAGATGGCCCCCATTGTTTGGTCTCTGCACCCGGCGTCAGAACTCCCCACCATCGGACCAGACGTGTAGGCAGCTCCAACGCAGGAGTTGTTTCATGAATGTCCTACGTATGGTCGTAGCCGCCTTTGAGAGCGTCCGGCCCAACGACATAGTGACTGTATACCACGGCACGTCTCTATCCCGGGTTCTCGAACTCATCAACGGGTTTGATGCCAACCGTGAGGTCAAACGAGAATACGGAGGACCCAGGCACAAGGGATTGTTTGTCAGTCCCGACCCCGAGTTGGCCTCTAGGTTTGCCCACTACGGAGAAGTGGTCCTAGAAATCAAAGTTCGTGCCAAGAACCTCCATGGGACGGATTACTCCGGTCGAAGTCTTCAAGAGCAGGGTGCAGACGGCACTTGGATAGAAGAGAAGTATCCAGACTCGTTCCGCCCCTACCTCACATATACCATGAACCAAAGTCACGAGCCCCAGGCGTTGCTTCGTGGCCTGGTTCGCCCCCGTCAAATCACTCGGGTTCGATACAAGCCCTTCAACGGGCAACCCCAGTGGTATACTCGCAAGGAGTTCCTTAACCTTGGGTTGACCACGAAAGGTATGAATGGGGCGTATGGGCCTGACCATGACGTCAAGGACGTCGGTTGGGATCTTTCCAGTCCCAAGTACACCCTAGACGAATACATCAAACTCCTATCCTCTGCCCTGAATGTCAGTGAGGACCGTATCCGTCGATCTTTTGATCTCATGGCCAAGATGGGCCGTTTTGAGCATATTGAAGAACTCGCTCATGATGCCGGTATGGGTCCCACCGCGCGCAAGAAGTTCATGGACCTGGTGAGAGACGGCACCATGGTCACGGCGGCTTCTCGAAAGTTTTCATACACTGGGTATAGGTGCCCTAATGTCCATTCCGAGCTGGTAGACTGGTCCACCGAGGCTTGGTGGTATGAAGTCCCCGTGGAAGAGATCGACTGGGAGGATTTTAAGGATCATGTAGACCTTCAACCCCATGAGGTGTCAGGGTCCGAGTTCCTTCCTTGGAAGGAGGGGTGGGAGGACTGGGAAGACTTCTTGGGTCGCGAGGCTGATTGGTCCGAATCCTTCTATCGGGGCTTGCTCCCTTCGGGCCGTCCCTTCTTTGTATGGACGGCTTCAGGCGTCGAACATTGGTACACGGAAAGTGGGGACATGGACCCTGAATACGAGGCTCAAATTCTGCTGTCCGCATATGACGAGCTTCAACAGATCGAAGAAGATGGTGAGGATATCGACCTAGATGTAGTGCGTCGGGTCATACGCAATCACCGCTAGAATTGTCACCCTACATATGCCATGTTAAAATGGGGCACACCCTGGAGTTCAAAATGAACAAGATGGACGAAGTCATCGCGAAATACACCACCAACGATGAGGTCACTGCGTCTAGGGGCATGAATCCCAAGCAGGTTCGAGTCCTTGAAAAGTGGCTCAAGAGTATGGACCCGATGGAGGCTATCCAGGAGCTGGGCTTCCACAACGAAGTCGACAACATGGTCGAGGCTACGGGATTGAAGCTGGTGTCTATCTCCGTCACCGGCGCCGACGAGGAACTCATGGAGATCGAGGTCAAGGCCACATTCTCCTTCGAAACTCTCGAAGTGAACATCGGAATGGCCATGGACGGAAAGATGGAGGTGGAGGGCGTGACTCTGGTGGCGGAGGAAAACCCCGAACTCTATCGGGACTTGATGGCTGTTGCCTGAGCCCTAAAAAACGCTTACCGGGTTCTCCCGGTTGGAGGAAGTTGAAGTATAGAGTGAAGTTGAGGTTCAAAAATCCCTGGCGTCTGGGCCACGAGGCCCATGGAGGTTCGAATCCTTCCCTGCCCATTCTGGGGGCAGGTGGCGAAACGGTAGACGCGGATGTCAGGTATTAGTGAGACTTTTCCTCCTCAAACTTAGAACATCTCCCTGTGGTTGAGGTCTCAGCTGCTAGGGTCGCCCGTTTGGAAGACATAGGTTCGAATCCTATACCCCCCATTCACCCTGCGGGGGGTTGGTATAGCGGTAGTACGTCCTCTCTTAGGCTCTGACTCTGGCTTAAACGTCGTCCTCGACATAAATCGCAGAAACCTGGCCCCGTTCATCGGTATAGTGGACGGGGCCGCTGCGTATTTGGAGGTCCTATGTCGGAGTTCATGATACCCATGCAGGGTGATGTGGTGACATACCCTGATGGTGAGAGGGTGATCATCCAGTGCGTATCTTCTCGCACCGAACAACGATGGGAGGCAGGGGAGGATTACAAATGGTATAGAGTCATCAGCGCCTGGATATTTGAAGACGATGAAGACTTCTCGGCCCCACAATTGCGTGTGAGATTCCAATTCAAGTTCTACCTCGGGAGGGGGACCGCCCAATACCTTCACAACCATGGTTATAGTCACGAGGTTGGAGGTGTCATTCTCGTTGACAAGTCTGACACCTATCCTCCAGAGGGTGGGTCTGTATGGAGGGATGGAGAGTTGAAGGTGTTGCCTGACCCGCTTCATTGGACCATATGGAGCGACCTAATGATGGACTCTCCTATCGGATGCACCACCGGGGCCTCCTCATCGGAAGACGCCGTTCAATACGCCGTTCCTAAGGAGGAATGGGACACTCACCACTCTATGGCGACTGACCCCAAGAAATGCAAATTTTGTCAGGGCTAGGCGGTCAGCTCGCTGTATGCCTTGGCACTGATGCGCTTACCGTTCAGCTCGATGCGGGCGGGCCATTGGTTGTAGAGCTTGCCCAGCTTGGAGACGTTGAGGATGCAGTCCTGGCGGATGGTGACCTTATCCCCGCAGCGCTTGCCCCGGAGGACGAAGCGGCTACTCGAAGCGAAGCTCAGTTGGACGTCCTCCAGATCTCCGACCTTGGAGAGGACCTTGGCCACCAGGGAGTCCACGGTATCCTGCACATAGCGCTCGGCCGCCTTGTCGAGGCGCGCCATGTCGAACTCGGCTTCGAATCCATTGATCTCCCGGGGCATGTTGCTTCCCTTGTGGTCGAGGAAAGACCGAATTTGGTGGTAGGCACCATAGTCGGGGCTGTTACCAGCCCGACGAAGCTCGCCGATGGTCTTGCCGTAGCGACGGGTGAGGCGCGCCAGCTGCATGCTCATGAAGTTGATGAAGCTCTTCTTCATCTCGTCGCGATGGGGGGCGAAGGCGGCGGCGATGGCGGTCTCGGTGAGCTGGGGCATTTTGTTCTCTCCTTGCTATACCCTATTATAACATGGCACGTTGGGGTATGCAAGAGTGAGAGGATCGTTTCTATGATGCCATGTTGAAATGAGCAAACAACACCCGGAGGCCCCTTGTCCGTTCCCTCCTTTTCCTGATGTAATAAGGTATATAGGGAGGTCATCTTGTCCAGAAATCGCACCGGTCGCATCACCATCACCAAGGAAGTTTTCATCCCTCGTAACATCACCGTGGCTGTATCCGGTGGCGTTGATTCGATGGCGGTGTTGGACTTCTTGAATCGAAATCACCACGTAACGGCCGCGCACTTCAACCATGGTACCGCTCATGCCTTGGATGCCGAACTCTTGGTGACCAAATTCTGCAAGGATAGGAGTATCCCCCTGGTCAAGGGACATATGGGGGATGCCAAGAAGCCCCCTGGCCGATCGCCTCAGGATTTTTTCCGAGAACATCGCTATGCCTTCCTTGATCGGTTCTCTGAGACGGTCATCACTGGACACCATTTGGACGATGTCGTAGAAACTTGGATTTTCTCCAGTCTCCGTGGGCAGTCCAAAATCATCCCTCATATTAGAGGCAATGTGCTTCGGCCCTTTTTGTCCACCAGGAAGAGTGACTTTGAATACTGGTGTGTCAATCATGATGTCCCGTGGGTCGAGGACCCCTCGAATGCATCCACGGAGTATGACAGGGGCTACGTGCGTCATGAGCTTGTTCCGAAGGCACTTCGGATTAACCCCGGTATCCATAAGACCCTCCGCCGAAAGGTAGAAGAGAGTGTTCGTCCTACCTCAGCAGGTTTGGGGTATACCGGAGTTCTCGATGAACCGCATCCGACAGACCATTGTTGAAGCTGCTCGCGCCATCCACGTAGACCGTCGGATAGTCGAAGAGGTCATCGACCAACTTGGTCGGGACATGGCTCGAAAATTTGGTCCGAAGGTTTCCCCAGGCTACAACCGTAACCCGGTATCAATGCAGACCATCACCTTGAAGAACGTGAGAGGTGAAGAGGTCGCAGTAGACGTCGGGTTCACTACCCAAGCTTCCCCAGCTGGGGATTTCGCCCTCGGTGGAGGTATGGGCTATTACAAGCAGGGCCCCAAGAGGGGTCAGCCCGTGGTGGTCATCAACTTGAATGGCAAATACCCTCATGAGAGCTTCATGAAGGGTGTTGGGAGGCAGGACGTTGTTCAAGTTCTATTCCACGAATTGACTCATTCAGTTGATGTAGGCAAAGCCACATACAAAGCCAAGAACAAGTCTGGACTACCCTCGTCCCGAGACCTCAACCTGGATGAATATTATAATGACCCTCGTGAGGTACGCGCTTTCATGCGAGAGTTGTTCGAAACCATTGCTCCCAGTGTCCGAAAGGTCATGGACACATCTTTGGGTGGTCAATGGGGTCTGAATGGTACCATATCTCGTCAGTTGAAAAGCCTGACCGAGTGGCCCGTCATGGTCAAGTATCTGACCTCTTCGAACAGAAATAGGATACTCAAGGGTTTAGTGACCATGTTCCAAGACGAGGGACTGTAAAACGCATTTGTTGAGGGTCTCTAGCTCAATTGGTTGGTAGCATTCGGCTCATACCCGAACGGTTCTGGGTTCAAGTCCCAGGGGACCCATCACATATCCTGCAGTGAGTGTCCTTCACCCCATCAGTCGCTTGTCTGCACTCACTGCAGGATATTTGTTTTTGGGGTTGTGACGGAATTGGTAGACGACTCCCGCTCAAAATGGGAGGCCGAAAGGCGTGAGGGTTCGAATCCCTCCTTCCCCACTTTCAGGAGACCGCCGTGAGAACGAAGAGCCTTGATGAGAGGAAGCTCGATCGGGCTATCGAGATCGCCGAGCAACTCGCTGCGGAACCTGTTGAAAACCCGGCGTATACAGACGCATGGAAGAAGACGGCAAGTTCCTGGCGCTGCGCGCGTGGACTCGGAGAGTTCGAAAAAGGTGTCAAAATGGCCACGGACCGTTTTCGCAAGCTCTTTGTCGAGTGCTCTGACTTCTCGGAGGCAAAAGAACCATTTGGTGATGGGCCATGGAGAAGGCAGGCCACGAAGTTCAAATCCTTCCTCGATGAGGTTGAGAATATGAACAATGACTCTCATGACGCTGCCTTTGGGCCTGGTCACCTGGTCCCGGGATTCAAAGCATCATCAGTGGATGAGATTGTAGAACGCATGAGACGGGCAAAGGCTCGGCTATCTCGGGTAGGGCACCGAGAGGATACGAAGCCATCGTTGCGTCGTATCCGGGCTATGTACCCGCCCACAAACGACCAGATCATGAGCTTGTTCCTCGAAACTTCCTCCTCCGAAAAGGAAGCCGCTATCGGTAGGGCCTGTGATTGGTGTTCCAGTGCGTTCGATACTCTTTCCGACCGGTCGTTGGCAAATGAATGGGCAAAATGTGCCGCATTTGTGTCATCAATTCGGGACGCATACATTCGCGGTCGGTTGGACCAAGAAGCAGAAAGGAATAATTAACTGCTGGAAGTGTGACCGAGTGGCTTAAGGTAGCGGTCTTGAAAACCGCCGCGTTTCAAAGCGCCGTGGGTTCGAATCCCACCACTTCCGTTTCAATGGGGTGTCGCCAAGCTGGTTAAGGCATCGGTTTTTGGCACCGATATGCGAAGGTTCGAATCCTTCCACCCCAACTCTTCACTTGGATATGCATATGACCCCCTATCAACTCGCACTGCGCCGATATTTCACTTCCATTTTCGGAGGAATATCGTGCCACACATCAACCACTCCCGAGGGGAGACTCGCGAATTTGTGTTTCGCAAGCGAAAGACTGGCAAGAAATACAGGCAGGGGCGCCGCCGCAAGAATGGCAAGCGCTACCAAGTAGCAAGGTTGGTATTCAGAGCCTGGTGTCCTTGTTGTATGGTGCCACTTGACAGAAGCAAGTACTGGGGACGGTACGTAAACAGGATCGAAAGAGAAGCGGCTCGAAAGGAAATCCAGAACGTGCTTCACGAGATGGATGGGGTTACGGCTCTGTTTCTTGATTAGGAGGAAGTCTCATGTCCATATCAGAACTCCTGGAGCCGTCAGAAATCCTGGAAGAAGAGGTTGCAGCCTTCGGGGATGACTGGATGCTTCCAGAAGGTATACGTGTCAAATACTCGGATGCATATGTAGTCGCTCGTTACGAAGACACATCAGGATCTCTGATCGAAGTAACACGTGAAGCAATGCCCGCAGTGTTCTACTGTGTATCCTACCGAGGGTTTGAGATTGGGTTTGATTCTGGAACAGATGCAGCACAATATGCCGCAGCAGTAGCGAAGTCCCTTATGTTTGGGGCGACTATCTCTAAAAATGAATCAGGTGTCCATGAATACGAAAGTGGGGGTTAGTCATGATATGCGTTTCTTGCGGACAGGAAACCAAGGGCACTGATCTCTGTGAGCCTGAGTGCGCAGTGAAGGTCGAGGGTAGCACTCTGTGGGAACCCAAGTGGGCCCCGGTGGGCGGAGGCAAATTCCTCCTGTCTACCGAGGATCGTCTTGCGTTGCGCAACGCACCACCTCCGCCTAACCGGTATGGGTGGTGCGTTTTTCTTGCTTCTGAGAAGACCGTCCCCGCCGAGGCCAACGCCCGATGGGTGTCGCTGAACGATACGGACGAGATGATCCGACAAGGATCGTCATAACGATCCTAGGCTTGACATTTCTCGGATGTCGTGCTATAATACTTGTATCGATGGTCATTGAAAACACAATACGGATTTCGGAAGCCGGGGAAAGGACACCCCGGCATTGCGAGAAGGGTCCCTAGCTCAGTTGGTAGAGCACCGGCCTTTTAAGCCGAGGGTCATGGGTTCGAGCCCCATGGGACCCATTTTCACATGGGTTTGTAGCTCAGCTGGATAGAGCATCGGCCTTCTAAGCCGGCGGTCGTGGGTTCGAATCCCGCCAGACCCATCTTTTTCTTTCGAGGCGCTAGGCCCTGTCCCGAGAATGCCGGGACCACCTAGGTGCGGCGCTCAAACCTCGAAAGGGGCGCGGTCACGAGGCGTTACACGTGACTAGGGTAGGGTGTGGTAGCCCCTACTTCGTCCAGAAATCTGAAAGGTGATGTACACACCCGGAGGTGGGAGGACGTTCGGTCAGATCAACCGCCGAATTACAATTAAACACCAGAGGTCAGCTGCGGGGCCTCGAATTTGGTCGAAAGACTACAACAAGAGCGGCAGCAGTCAAGTGAACTCGGAGGCATCCGAGGAACCTGCTTGGCATTCTTTTTCGATTTTTTGCAAACGCTCCCAGCAGGGCGACCGTGGGTCGGATGGACAGTCCGCCCCTCCTCGGATCGTTCCTACTCGCCGGCCCTAAGTCGGTGCAACCCCTGCTGGGGGTCATCTTGGGTCTACCGACGTTCTAGTCCGTAGGCTTTCGCTCCGAAGGTGATGCTGCATCGGCTACCCTAATCTTCGGCGAATATAGGGAAACAGACTGCTAGATGGTGCGGTTCAATGAGAACCCCCATTGAAGTCATCGATAACCTGCCCGGCCAGTTAGGGAAGCGATGGTTGCGATTGAGGTTGAGATTGGTAATGCAATGCTATCCACGCGCCGAGGTGCCTTCTAGGGTAGCATTCCCCTCAATCGCTTTCTTTTCGGGAGTCTATTGGAAGTCTCCCGTTTGTGGAATATGTGCTGGAATGCTGTCCCTGGGCGCAGCACATATGTGATGTCAGGGAAACCTAGAGCTGGTGACAAAATGCGATGACATACTCATAAGGCTGGCTCCGGCCTTATACCAAAAGTCTGAAACTTTCAGACAGGGCACACATATCCGACTCAAGTGTTGCCGAGTACCAGTCCTGCTCGAAGCATCAAGGATACCGCCCCCTCTGGACTGGGAGGTGGGTGTTGAGTTCGAATCTCTTTTGGGTCATTGAGGGGTTATCTGGTGTTCCACCTCCCGGGGTGACCCCTCAAAATAAGTAGGGAATAGGAACGTAGAAGGCGCGGGCGCACGTGTCCTTTGAAGTCATCGATAACCCCCGTAGACGCTGAAGCCATTTGGTGAATGCCGAGGGAATAAGCGATGGCACTTAATCTTGCGGACTGGGACGACGCAGGGGTGCTGTTCATTCAGGCCACACTCTAGGGTGTAGGAGAGTTTGAACAGCAAAACCAGTCCCCGAAGCCGCCAGCCCCTATATATTAGGAGGGGACGGAACTGGGGCAAGACCTCCTGAAGTGGGGCAGGGTTAGCCGGACTACCTTCGAAGATACCCGGAAATCGTGCAATGAGGACTCGTGTGGGCCTGTCAAAATTTTGACAGGGAAAGCATCGGAGCGTAAGCTTTGGGACAGAAATGTCCGGGGACCCAAATATAAGACGCGTAGCCAATGACGCGACCATCGAATTCTGGCATTCCTGAACTCATCAGGAATTAGTCCAAGGCTATAACCGGACAGTGAAAAAGAACATGAGCGGATGGGAACGTTAGACCCCGGAAGGGAACGTTAGACCCGGCTTTTCAGCAAATCACCAGCAAAATATGCGGTTTCGACCGTTTTGTCGCTACCATGGTGACAGAGAGTATGGCTAGACTCTCACCATGCACATAAACGGCCGCTTCCCGAGGCATTCCTTCTTGTCATGCCTTCTTAGTCTTGGGAAGCGGCCGTTTCTGTATTTGACGTTTCTGCCCCTTGGGCAGACGATTCTGCCACCACATATTGATGGTGGTGACGTCTCCCGGGCAGGATATATCCGCGTGTGCCCTGACGATGGCCTCTTTCTCACGATCGTTGTACATGGTCTAGCACCACTCGGCGCACCGAGCTTGAGATGGATTTGAGAAGACGAGTCATTTCGTTTGCTATCTCGTCTATCTCCTTGCGAGTCTTAACTCCGGGCTGATTTAGGGTCTGGTATCTGGCCCCGAAAGTGTCCTGAAGACCCTCTTTGTACCTCTTTTGGATAGCGGGGGAGGCATACTTGGTAAGACCATGGAGAGATCCCTGGCCATAGAACGTCAAGTGGCTATTGGGGTGAGCTTTGATGGTCTCTATGGTATCATCAACAAGGTCTCCTATCGGTTTGGTGAACTTTCGTATCCTGGGGTCCGACCGAACGTCTGAAGGAGTCCCGAAGAACCCCGCTGCCACCAGTCCAAGCATGGTGGACAAATGCACTTGGACTTCGACCCCTCCATCCCATTGGGTTACGGATTTGACTACATATGGTTTCCCGATTTTGTCTCTATTGGACCATACCTGGCCCATAAGGTATCGGGTATCCGAGTTCAATTCAGATTCGTGCATGTTAGCAATATATTGGAAAAGACCGCCCGTCTCGTACCCTTCGATGTTTTGGCCCCTCCTGATGAGGTCCTCCCACTCATTGTCTTCAATCAGACCTCTAATTACCTCGTTGACATCCTTCCCGTGAAGCATATCCCGGAAGCGGCGGATGACTTTGACTACCTCAACCCTCATCTTTCCAGGTAGGGCTAGGATTTCGTTCTCTGCCGCATACCGGGTCTTGGTGACGTCAATACCCTCCTTGAGGACAGTGCGAAGAATGACCCCACCTTCCCCTAGAAGGATTTCTCCTGGGTTGTCAGATATCAGCTTCGCCAGCTGCCTTGTGATGTTGAAAGCTGGAACCGTGGTGGCAAATTGAAACGCCGTTTCGATGTGGGGGCTCCACGAGGTCAAAGAATCCGAAGAAATAATACCATTCTGGATTTTGGACAGGAACTCCTGAAGTTTTTCCTCGGTGTCGAAACGAAGCCCTCGGAATACCTCTTTGGACCCTCTAAGAGGGTATCGCGAGACAAGGCTGTCTCGATAAGAAGTAGGGACTGGTCCTTCACCCCGAACATAGTAGAACAATGCCCGGTCATCAGGGTCGAGGTCGTAGGGGTCCATGTTTTCTCCAAGTGAAAGGATCCTACTTGCACCATATGGCGTGCCATGTTAAAATGATTTTACAAGGAGGCAATCCGATGTCTGAGATCACCCCAAACCTGAAGCTCGCCCTCTCCCTTCCCCGCAGTGCGGACCACTCGATTCGGATGCCCAAGGGCATGGACATGACCCCCGGACAGTGGGTCGATGAGGCCGGTGGGTCCTTCACCGCTGAGGAGATGCAGACCTTCGTGAACGAATGGTACCCCACGAACGACGGAGTCGAGTTCGACGACGCCCGGTCTCGCTACAAGACCAACAACCAGCGTCGCTTCGTCGAGGACGCCTTGGCAATCCGCAAGGAGCGGGACAAGGCTCTCACCGTTGCTGCCCAGGAGCGGGAAGTCCAGGTCACCAAGGACATCTTCTCCGAGATGATGGGCGCCTTTGGGAGGGTCTGCGAGATCATGCAGCAGAATATCCCCGAGGATGAGAAGGGGTCCGAGATCGGATACATCATCCACGTAGCCAGTGGGCTGCTGGACATCCAGACCGAGAAGGGTGACTACGATGAGGAGTACAACTGCGTCACCGGAGGATTCTACCCCTACCCCAAGGTGAACATCACCAACAACCTGGCCTGGTGCATCAAGACCAGCATCAAGGCCATCGACCTCGTGACGGACAAGGGGGAGTGATGCCAAAGCTGAGGGTCATAAACAAGGGGCATCTTCACGACCACCGTTGGGTCGTCTCGGGAGGATCTTGGCACCGCTCGGAAATCAATAGATACGTGTCCACCGAGTGGATGCTCGAATTCATCGCCAGTGAAAAGAACGGCGCAAGAGTTCACACTGTATTCATAGACCCCACTTGTAGTCATCCTCCCAAGAAGACTCATGTTAATGTGTGCACCAACAACTCCGAAGGTGTTTTCGAAAATCGATATGTAGTTGCTTTCAACTCCTATCTCGACGCTAGGGATTTCGCCGTCAAGGCCACGAAGTTGATGGATACCGAGGTTCCATGGTTTGACTATGTTGGAGAGTTTTTGGAGGATGATGGAGACGGGGTTGACCCTAGCGCGATTTTCGAGTGCCACAATTTCAGGGGTGCTCTATCAGATTTGGACCCGGATATCTTGGTGGTGGCCAACTCGGGGTCTTTGGGGGAAATTCCTGCCTACCCCGAAAATGTGGAGTGGGTCTTCGCTCGATGGACCGAGGGGACCGAGGGGTTTATTATCCGACACACCGGGTCGTGGCCCCTGTTCGTCTCCCGATTCCATAAACTCGACTTTTTCTAGGAGAGAACCGATGCGCTACGAAGAAGAGGCCCAAGTGTTTGCCTGGAGTAGCATTCTATATCTGGCCACCATGGTCATCTTGGCCCTGGGCCTGATACTCGCAACCGCGACATGGCTCGGTGCCCTACCCTGGATGCTGGACGCCGAGAGAGAGGCTGCGGTTCATAGTCACCAATTCGTTGCTTCTCGGCAGGCCGCCTTGGTCGAATACTCCGCAGCATACCGGAAGCTCGACGTTCGCATCATCGAGGCCGAGGGTAATGACCGAATGGTTGATGCCCTTGTCCTTCAGCGGGATACCTTGATCGACAACATGAAGAGGGAGGCTGCCTCTCTCAACCCTGAGGACATCCCCAAGGATGCCCGAACCATTCTGGAGAACAACCAATGAACCTTCGCATTCTGGCCCTGGCTTCCTTCCTCCCCATCCTGGTCGCCGCCGAAGGATGTGAAAACCCGGATGCCGCGGACCGACATCGAGTCAACTCGCAGCAAGAGCAGTATTCTGTGGCCCAGCCCATTCCATCTTTCGACTTCTCGCTGGAACGCCAGGTGGCCATCCAGTTGTACGAAGCTCGTAACCACGAGGTAGCCACGCACACGGTATGGCGTGGGGATACCTCGGTTATCGAGGGGGACTGTCCATCGATCGGTTATCCGCTGCCCTATGACGTGCAGTTGACCAACCCTCTCAAGAGGGCATACAACGGCGCGTCTGTGGCAATCGAACAGGCTGAGCCCAACGGGCTGTACAGCAGCAAGAACAGTGTCGCCACCTGGGTACGATGCGTGATCGATGGGCGCCAGGTGCCCGTCTACGTGGAGGGAAAGGTCACCGCCTACCCCCTCCCTGTTGAGGTTGACTACGATACCAATCGTGTGGTTCCTCTCGACGGCAAGCCCAGCAAGCTCCTCATCCTCGGAAAGAAGTGATGGAAATCGTCACTGTCCAGTCTTTCGACAAGGAGGGGGTGGCATCCCGCCCTCCCAAGGAAGAGAAGCTTTCCGAACTTCTCCTGTACTACGACCGTTTCAACAGCAGCTTTGGTGTCCGGAAGATCAGTGCCATCGAACGTGGTCGCTATGAGGATGGCAAGGAAGTGTTTCGCGTCAAGTATGAGTTTCGCATCAGTGGCTCTCGGGCAGGCTACGATGCCATCACCGGTAGTCACTCTGCACTGACCGAGGTGTACCACAAGATCTCCAGCATTCTAGACAGGGAGGGACGAGCATGAAGAGCACCAAAGATACTATGGATACCCTGTTCCGATGTATGGGATATCAGGGAGCCCGAGGGTGCGACATCGGCATCGTCGCTATGATGGCGAAGGTCGATCCTGACAAGGCCCTCGACGATGCTGACGACCGGAAGGTCGTGTCCGATGTCCTGGCCAACTTTGTGTGGGACCACTGGCTCGGAGAGCCCGAGGTCCCCACTCTGGAGACGGTCCGCCAGGATGTCCTCCTCTTCATCTCGGGGGACCTCCCTGATGCCCAGGCCGCGGAGGCAACATGAGTGACCGACCCAAGGCCCCTATGGTCATCGCGACCGAAAGATTGGTGAAGGACTGGTGCGGACCAGTCCTTCTGACGCACCATCTACACGCTGCGGTATACATGGACGACTATGTGTACAAGCATGATGGTCGTAGTAGCCTTGAAGGAGCACTAGTCTATTACGGCAGTAGCAAACCAACCGTCATTTTCCTTGACCTCCGCATCCCTGAGGCTCGGTGGCGTTTTTGCGACGTGACGTGGGGTAGTCCCGCGGCCGAGGTGGTTGCCATGAACACTGGGAGTCGTTCAGAGCCTCTTGTGGTTTCGTTGCATGTTGGAGGCAAGTGCGTGGCGTCTTCATCCCATAGCGTAGTGGTCGGCCACGGAAACCGCCGTCTCTACGTCCCGAAGCTGGCTTCGCTCCCCGACGAGAATACACTGGCGTGGGCCATTTGGGAGACGTCCCAAGTTATGGGTGTGAGAAAGTTGTGGATGGAGGATCCATGATCGAACAGCTCTGGTTTGACTTCTGGGGAGAAACCTTCGGATCTCTCATCTTATCTGGTGGGGCCGCCTTCGTATGTGGGTGGGTGTTTCACTACGCTCACACTCCATCCCTAAAATCCAAGCACAATGACAACTGATGGTGCGCCTCTCAAATACCGATCTCAGCCCAGAAGTTGAGTGGGAGGAATCAGGGACCGAATATGTTGGGCCTGTAACCTCGGCACCCAAAGAGGTCCAAGACGCGTACTACCTCGACTGCAAAATCCGTCGATCCAAAGGTTGCAGCCTCGAAGAGATGGAACGGATCCTCTTCGAGAATGGCGTGTGTATCAGTGACGACATGCGGTTGATTGGATTCCATGGAAAGAGCAACGAAGAACTGGAGCCTTGGCAGCTGGAAGCGGTGGTATGTCTCGTAGCCACAGGCGTACTCAGGAGAAAGTGATGCCCCGATGTGCTGATTGCATCCACCTCACACTTCGTCCCGAACTTCCTCAGAATGACTGTGATGTTATCGAGGAAGGAGGTGATGACGATACTGATAATTGGGTATGGGAACATTGGGGCGGTGACGACGTTGACCAGGACCCTATCTGCCCTCGATTTGCACGTCGGAGCGAAGAGAGGTAAAATAGGGGTTTTGGGGGTGCATTATGGATAAGGCTCAAGTCAACGCCATCTTTGCTTCTTACCGCTGGGGACACATCACGTGGGAGCAGGTCAAGCAAAAGCTCGGGGACCGGGCAGAGGCTGAAGCCAAGAAGCGTGGCATATCAGCCCCCGAAAAGCTGGACAAGCTCAACAAGTAGACATTCGGACAGGCCCTTCCCTGGCAACTTTTCAGGGAAGGGCTCATTTGTATTCGCACCCCGAGAGAATAATGACCGACGAAATTTTGGGCAAGTATTTCGTGTGTTTGATGCCTCCCAAGATGGCAGAGATACACCAACGCATCCGTCGTGACCTCGAAAAGAAGTTCGGGGAGCCTATCGACCATTCGGGACCCCCTCATGTGACCGTGAAGTACATCGGGCCCGTGACTCGTGGTGACCATGATGCCCTCTTGGGCAACGTGATGACTCGTTTTGCTCTCAGGAGTCATCGCAGCCCCTTCCACCTTCGGATTACTGGCATAGACTCTTTCGACCGTATCGAAGGCGGCGGAACACCCCTCTTCCTTCGTGTCGAGTGTCCCGAGCTTCATGACTTTCGGAAAGAGATGAACGAGGGATGGGACCCCTTCTCGCAACCTGAGAAATTTCCAGACTTTAAGCCCCACATGACCCTAGGGTATATCAACCGGGACCTGACTTCTGAGGAGAAGGAGTGGCTGGCCAAATATGAGGTCAAACTCACCTCTATCTGTCCTACCGTGGTCCTGACCCGAAACGCTTATGAAAACGTTCTCGTTCTCAACCTTTCGAATGACCTGACGGCCGCCACTCTAGAGGACTTCAATAAGGCCCCGGACGCGGAGGCCGGAGAGGACCCTGTCATTCACGAGGTGGCCATCATCCCCCTGCATGAGCGCACCGATGATAACCCAGCCTGGAAGGCTATCGTCGAGGCAGCGTTGGCAAAAACCCGTTGGTACCACATTCGCTCTAGCGATGCCCGAGGTCTCCACGACCAATGGACCAAACTCTATGGTGAAGGCCCCAACCCCTTCGACCCCCTTTCTAACGTAGACAAAAATACGGCCTATCTGGCCGGATTTGATGAAGATGACAAGCTCGTTGTCGGTGGAATAGTGCAGGGTGTCTCTTGGGATGGTGACCGTGGGATATACGTTCACTACATCGAATCCAAGACCTCCTTCGCTGTGGCTAAACTCATCCAGGATTGGCAGAGAGAGTATGACTTCATCACGGCGGACCTGGAAAACAAGGGTCTACGACGCCTAGCCTATCGAGCCGGGTTCAAAGAATACGACAAGGGCGTGTACCTTTGGCACCGAGGTACTCCGGGTCCTATTCTGATGTCCTGGGTTGGTGATAGCACCCTCATGGACCCCTCGAAGTTGACAGCACTTACGAGGGCTCAAGCTCTAACCGCTCGATGGATTGAGGACTCTCAAGTTAAGTCCGTACCTGTTCACTCCTGGGGGTGGATTGGTGCCGATGGTTCTATAGCCTACGGCACTGGGGACAATGACTATCACGCCCAGCATGCCTTCAGAAAGGTCAAGGAAGAATACCCATCTGATTTCCGAACTCTTCCAGGGCTGAAGTATTTCACCCAAGCCAGAAACATAGAAGAGGCAGAACGAGCCATTAACAAAGCTCTTGAGAATGACCCTGATCCATTTGCAGCTGAGGACCTTTTCACGGACCTCATCAGTGAAGCATCAGGCATTCTATTTGGTCATGGCTGGATTCGAGTTACTCATCCAAATCCTGGCCAATTTGGGTTCAACGGTCTATCTTGGGAGGATGCGTCTGACCGGGCCAAAGAGACCATTCTTGCATACCTGGCCACCTCCACCAAGCAGTGGAACCTAGACCCAGAGAGTGCTATAGTCTGGATTGACTTCAGCCTAGAAGCCCAAGGCAAGTATACCATGGCCGAGTTCATCGACCGCTTCTATGGCCGAAAAGAGGTTGATGAGTTCTTCGGGATTATCATGGCCCGGTCTGACCTCTCCCCGACCTCTGAGGACTACGCGGAGTTCAAGGAGAGCCATGGTCCTAACCCCGGGTGCTCTCTAGGCCGGGACAAAGATGGGTATTACGTCTACACTCACCGGGGCCGATCGCCCTCCTATAGCAGTCCTGGCGCCATCCCAGCCTCGAAAGTCAAGCAAATCGAGCGCACAGGTAGTGCTATAGAGGCCAGTACCAAACGCCGATTTTTCCATGGTACCAGCACCGCCTTCCTAGACTCCATCAAGCGTGAAGGTCTTAAGGCTACCCCTCCCCAACGGGTATGGGAAGGCAGCCTAGAAGCCATGGATGGATACGTCTACCTGACCACCAGCCTTTGGACTGCTACCGACCACGCTATGACTGCCTCCCGAAAGTTTCCCGGCGAGAAACTCATTCTCGTGGTCGAATTGGACCGAGATGACCCCCGTATCTTCGCCGACGAAGACCTCGTTCCCAAGGTATACGGACGCATTGTAGAGCAATGGATGCATCTGGTCCCGAGGCAGGAGCGGATGGAGCTTCACGAGCTTTGGGAGTTGGTCCATGGTCACCCTCCTGATCCTATCGGGACCAACTCCAGAGAGCACGCCGAGCTTCTGGCCAAGATTGGCGAAGGAATCGGGGACCGCAATGACCATTCCTTGGGTGGCCTACTCAAAAGGTTTGTCAATCGGGACAACCTCACTATTCCCCGGTTTGCCAAGCTCTACTTCGAAGAGACCGACTCCTCCGACTACCCTCGGTTCATCAAGTCTGTCACCGAGCGTCTGAACCGAGACATGACCAAATATCTCAAGCACATCGGAATGACCCGATTCATTGACCCTGATAGGGTCGTTGATTTCTTGATGAGTTCGACCATCGATGACCTGGACAATGCCTCCAATGAAAGCCAGGGCAACCGGGCTCGATGGTTCGTTCAGCATCGAGACGAATTGGCCCGAGAGTGGCCCGAATGGTTTGGCCCCGAGGCTGGAATGCTGTCTGGTGAGATGCCAACAGTCGCTGTTCGTGATGACGTCAAGCCCGACGAATACTGGGTTATTCGGGGCTCATTGCGTGATGTGAAGCGCTATGACGACCTGGAGAATCGAGGAGAGCGTGTTGCTGGTGTTCTGACTGCCTCGACCAAGTGGGATGACGGCATCCTCCTCCATGGGACCGACAAGAAATTCGACCGCTTCAAGGCCGGCGCCTATTGGCGCGGTCACAGCGAGGAAGGCCATGGCCTAATATACTTCTCGGACCCCAACCGCCGGCCCGGCAGGAAGACCCAGGCCGAACACATCGCCGAGGCTCGGGGATGGTTGGCTGTGGTCCGTTTCGATGAGGCCCGTTCCAAGCCCTTCCAGCCGACCATCGACGACCAGGCGGCAGACATCGTGAGGGAGGCCGCCAAGCACGAGTGGGTGCAGGCCAGCAATGAGCGGCTCCGCCAGGCCCTGGGCAACCATATTCCCTATGAGTGGGCCTTCATCATCGCCAAACTCGCCATTCCGAAGGGCTACAACACCTTCAAGTTCTGGGAGCCGTCTGTCCACGAATATAGCATCGCCATATCGGATCCGGACCTAGTGGAAATCGTCGAATGGCAGCCCCGAGGCCGGAATGCCATCATGATCGGAAAAATGGTGACAGAGGAAGTCGAGTTCTGGAAGGCAATTCAAGAGAGAATCGCTGCGAAGCGAGGGGAGTCCTGATGCCCATTACCGCCTACCACTGTGGTCCCCATATCGAACGGTTCACCCTAGACCGTGTCGGAACCGGAGAGGGTAACATGGCCCTCGGTCCCGGGGTGTACTTTGCCACCAATCCCCACATCGCCCGACGATACTGCAAGTATCATGACAACGCCGAATTGACCGTTGTGGAAATAGACGACCGGGGCCTGTACGAGAGTCGGAGTGGCAATCCCGAGCACCTCAAGAAGGGCCTGATAGAATTGGCCCGAATGCTCGCTGCTCAAAAAGGCATGACCTCTCTTCCGATGGGTAATACCCTCAAACATGGTCCGGGGTCAGTAGGGGATATCTTCCGAGCTGTGGGACCCAGGTCCGGTCGGAAGCTCATGTCTACGATCGGCATCACTGGGCTCTTGGAACGCATGCCTGGTTCTAATGGCATCGAAATAGCGGTCTACGACCTATCCATTATCCGGATTGTGGATAGAATTGCTCCGGGGTCAATCGAGGCAGCGGCTCCCAAATATAGTCCTCTTCGTGAACTTCAGCCGGGCGAACCCAAAACGTATGACCTTCACGCATACCATGCCACTAGTACCGACAATTGGCTGCCCATTCGACGCAAGGGTCTAGTGCCCGGGGCATCGAAGCCAGCAGGCCAGGACTGGATGGGCCGGTGGTCTGGAAAGGCCATATACTTCCACCAAGAGTTTCCAGACCATGAACTGGATAACGCTCATGATGGAGAGAACTTCTGGACTATCGTTCTCGAATACCGATTCAGTGAACATGCCGATCGAGTTGTTCCTGATGAAGAATGGGGTAGCATGCACATGACCCCCGAGGCTATAAGGACCAAAGCCCCGATTGCGGTCGGAAACCGTATACCTTCTACTGACCTTGTAGCCATCCATCTCCCTGATTTGCCTTCAGCCCGAGAGTGGGCCCGAGAAAATGCCCGGGGCAAGAAGGTTGTATTTCACAAAGATGGAATTCATGCATCGACCGACTACAGCCGAGGCACTGGGTACGATTCGGTTGACGGGTATGAATACCTCATCAAAGGTGAGAAAGACGATGGGCTAGAGAGGGCCAGGAAGTGGGGTCTGTCCGACTCCCAATACAAGGTCCAGGAATGTGGTGATGGTCCCCAGTTGGTCTTGGTGAATGGGGCCATTGACGACTTGGACTGGTTCACCTCCAAGCACAATGAAGAGCTTTTCTACCGCCACCCAGACAATCCTGATCAAGATTGGGTCCCTTTGTCCCGACACTTCGGCAAGTCAGTAGAAGCCGTCTGGGACGAGCACAAATACCACTCCTGGGCCTGGGTCAGTCCGAAGGGTGAGCTTATCGAGATGGAGAACAGAGAAGACCATCGACAATGGGCTCGGGAATATCTGGAGAAAAATGAGGGCAAGTATGCCGGCCCTTGGGAAGCCCACCAAATTCTCCGCGAGGAAGGGTGGACGGCCATGACCACCCCATTCATCTTCAATGGGCCTGGAGAGGAGCCATGGGACCTCCCTCAGGCGGCCCTTAACACCATCATCGAGACAGCAATCGAGTATTCCATCGAACTTGGTGCTGACCCCGAGGATATAGACCAGCTTGGTGGGTACATACAGTGGGAAGGCCGGAATGGTCGACTGGAATCGATGTCTCTGGCCGATTTCGTGGCCAAATATGGTGGCCGCAAATGGGAGGATAAGCTCTTCAGTGGTATGATGGAGCGCCTTGGTGCCGTTCGAGTTCCAGACCTCAAAATAACAAAGAAAGAACTTACTATGATGGGCACGGCTTTCTATGCGTGGGATGGAGACCTCAAAATCGGGTCTTTGCACATCACCCATCCCTTTGGGCCCGAGGACCGTCGATTCCAATACCTGTCACGGGGGTGTGAGGTCGAGTTTCAAAAACTCCGGGACTCCATGGGTGCCGACTTGAAGCTTTGCCTAGTAATCTCGTCTGAGGTTTCTAAGGCATATCGAGGAATGGGAGTAGGAGGGAAGCTCTATCGGGAAGCCCTGGACTGGTGCCGCAAAGAAGGAGCAGCCCTTGGTCCCGACAAGTGTGGCGCAGGGGGACATACCTCAGACGATGCTTTGAAGGTATGGGAATCCCTGAAGAGGGAGTTTCCACATGTCGGGGAGATCATTGCCGAGGATGAAGGTGAAGACGAGGACTCGGGGTCTAGCACCCAGCGCAACTCCGACCCTCTTCCCTCCGAGTTCCGGGACTACATGAAGGAAAAGGGCAAGGCATTCACCAGCCCCAAGAGTGGCAACAAGGTCCTCTTCGATTCTCTCCCCTGGGAAGAGCAGCTGAAGCACTACGAGAAGTGGAAGCGGGAGCATGACGACGGCCGTGACCATGCTCGGGATGAGGCCGAGGATGAAGAGGCCGAGCATGACGCTGATCTGGCCAACTCCGACAAGAACTTCGAGACCTCCCAAGAACGCAAGATGGAGGAGGAGAAGGCTCGGGATAAGGCTGAAAGGGGAGACCCCAAAGATCCCTCGGTGCCCCCAAAGGATAAGCCTCGCCAAATCCTTCCTAACGGAGAGCCTGCGGCTACCGGGAACAACCTTCACCCGGACACCCAGGTATCATTCACCGACGTTGCCAATGAGATTGGATGGTCGGACGACGACAAGCGGGAGTTCCAAGAGGAAATCTTCAAGAAGGAGGCCAAGGAGGTTGATAGTCATGCCTCCAACTTCCGGACTAACCGGGAACGGTATGGCATCGGTATGGCTATTCTGATGTTCTTCATGGACCTTGGGGTGTCGGCCCATAATAAGGTCCGGGATTTCGCCAAGGACACCCTGGAGCACATCAAGAAGGACATCGGCCAGACCAAGGATGAGGCAGGCCAGGCAGTCGATGAAGCCAACCAACTCAAGCAAGAAGTCATCGACCACTACACGACCGTCCTGAAGGAGGGACCCTCGAAAGCGGCCCGAAAGATGGAAGAGAAGGTGGAGGGGTCCTATGATATCATTAACCACTGTCCCCACTGTCAGGGTATCCTTCACGACGGCCCGAGATGGTATCTGACTTGTCCTACTCCTGAATGTGGCTACTGTGTGTGCTTCCCCGGGTTCAAAGATATCAAGGGTATTGGCCTACCCGGCCCATGTGAGAGACTCCCAGGCACGTTCACTTGGACCCCCATCCCCAAAGATGACCCCCGACTTATCCAGCATCAGGAAAAGGTTAGGCAGAACCTGGACTATTTCAAGACCAAGTTTGGGATTGAAGGGTCTACTAATATCAAGGACTGGGTGATAGACCATGGGCCCGAGTTCACTCTCTACCGAGAGGTGATCCTGGAAGACCACGAGGACCTCGATATATCCAAGCTCGGCCAATTCTGGACCCCTGACTTCAAGAAGGCTCACAGTCCTTTTGCCCGGGTTGATAGTAAGGTAGGCAAGCCTTGGGTTCTCAAGGTCATTGTTCAGGAGGATGACATCGATATGCCTGGGACTATCGCCGCTCTTCGTCGTCATCCTGGGGAGGCGGAGATACGCCTCATCAGAGGTCGAAGGTTGACCAACATCCAAGTTCTAGATAGGGAAGGAAACGAGGTCACCACCATCCCTAGAGGAATCGTGTAAACTTCACGCCCAGGCAGGAGCGGGCGTGAAGCTATCACCCAAGTGGCAAGAATCTCTGCTTTCCAAACAATCCAGAATTCAGCCTACCGAAAACCACATCTTCGGCTTGGTAGGGTCCTGGACTTGCACCCTCTTGTGTGCCATGTTATAATAGTTATACAAGAGAGGACAACATGGCCGCCAAGATTCCTACTGATACCCTTTTCGCCGCCACCTACATCGATCAGGAGGGTATCCACCGCACCTGGACCGGTGGTCTGTCCTGGGCCGACGCCCACAAGGAGGACAGCGACCTCCGTGACGCCGAGCCCGATGCTCGGGGCTACGAGGTGGTACCCCAGGTGGTGGCCGATGCCCGCCAGGGCCGGGCCGAGGGCAAGACCTTCAATGTTGAAGTTCAGGTTGGCTGGCGTCAGTTCTGAGCAAAGGAGGTTTCTATGAACCCGATCGAAGCAGTTGTCAGCAAGCACTCCGTCCAGGCCAAGTCATGGAACGAGGATGACATCGAGGGCTACGCCAACGAGACTCTTCTCCTGGACGGCACCAACAGTGAGGTCGAGGACCTCTTCAACATCCTTAAGACGCCTCGGAAGGCATGCGCTTACGTCAACGTTGATGGTAAGGATTTCATCGCCTGGTGCGAGTCAGAGATTGACGAACCCGAGATGATGAAGGCCATCATCTTCAAATACTGCGAAATTAACCTTGACAAGCGCTGTCGTAGTGTCGAAGTTATCGAACTGGTCATTACCGGTCGTCCTATGTTCGAGATGGCCTGAGATTCAGAGACCTGGTAAGGTATTAGGCGGTGATACCAGTTGGAAGGTATCACCGCCTCATCTGTATTTGGGGGACACCATCGTGTCGAACAGCATCCGCAAAGCCATCGCAGACCACATCAACCTGGAGGATGGTCCTATTGATTTGGGGTGGGTTCACGGCCTCCCTCAGGGCATCACAGTCTATAAGAAAATGAATGTTCTTCACGACGTCGGGGAGATTGCTCTAGGCGGCTTGGACGGTGAGTGGCTCCTCGATCGTGAATACACCGAGGGTGTCAAGGATCGACGAAGCACTCAAAAATCCATCACCATTGAAGCCCAAGCTCTGAAGCGAGACATCGACTTCAGGGGTACAGCGAGAATGGCCCACAAATATCCCAAGGCACGAGGTGTGATGCTTCGCCGAGGGGCCAGAGTTCATGTGGTTGGATTCTGGGAGCGTGGCGAGTGGATGGACATCAAGAAGTGGGGCCGTGTAGCCTCGGTGTCCATTCTGGCTGCGGACGAATTGGAGTCCTGGGAGAAGAAGGCCGACGTCGTCTCCAACATTATGGGTGGGTCGGCTCAGGTGTGGGGTCCTGATGCCCTTCTATTGTCCCTGACCGGACCCGGGGTCAACCTCCATTTCACCCAATCCGGCGATGTTATGACCATGGAACTCGGGGCTCTGGGTAATTACGAGGACCTAGCCCAGTGGATTTCTGTCTCCCTACCTCCCGAAGCCCTCAAGGGACGTAAGCCCAGCCAAGAATACGAAGAGGCAGAAAACAAGAAGAAGTACCTCCACGAAGTCCTTCTTGATGGTCTCCGCAAGGCCGGGATGCGGGTGAAGATGGAAGGCCATCGTATCTCCGTGGGCGGGTTTGCGGACATCGTGGAAGTCCTCACCTTCATGTGGGATGAGGAAGCCTCTCAAGCCATCATCGATTACTTCGGCCGTCGTCCCGAGGGGGAGATCATCGAGACCGACCATGCTGCATCTGCCGAGAAGGGAGAGGATGGGGAGACCACGGAGGACGAGGAGGACGGGGAACTGTCCGAAGAAGAGTTGGACGCCCTCGAATCCGCCTAGCCCAAGCAGTTACCAAACGTACACCTTCATAGAGGTTCTTCATGAACACGCTTCGCAATGTTGTTCTGGTCGCCAACGATGGCGAAGACACGCTCCCCAAGGAATTCAACCTTGAGAATCCTGCTCGTATGGCGGCCATTGCCATGGGTATGGTGTCCGTGGCTACCGCCATGGCCTCGGGCGTGATGCTCATGTACCCCGAGGAGATTCAGGGTGCCACCCGTGTTATGATTCGTAAGATGCAGCGCCTGGAGCGAAAGTTCCGCCAGACTCCTTATTTCGCAGAAAGCAAGGCGTTCGTTAAGCGAATTCAGAACATCTTCTCTCGTAGTCGAGACCCCCGCCTCGAAGTCCCTACCGAGGTAACCTCGGCTGCTAACATAGAGGATGCCGAAATCCGCCTAGCTTTCGGCGGTTATGACCGCGAAGTCAGTAAGACAAGAATCAAGGTGGCCCTTCGTGTTCTTCAAGTGGCTGTGGGCCTCTTGACTGTGGCTGTCTCCTTGTTCCGTACTCTTTCCTCTTGGGAGGATGACCCGGGTATGGTGGCTTTGTATGAGGACACCAAGGGCATTGTGACCTCTGCTGGTGCCGCCGGTTACCGGGGTACCGCCCAGCGCATCATGAACATGGCTGTCTACCGAACCGTTCGCAACACGACCCAGATTGGGGGCCTTCTACCCCGCTCCGGAAAGGATATCATTCCTCGCACCGCCAGCACCAACCTGGACCGGCGAATAAGCGGACCTCGGGAATTGATGCGGGCTGTCCAGTTCGAGAATTTTGAGGAGGATGAGGAGGGAGACCATTCACTTCATCTAGATGCCGGGCTGTGGGTTGACATCGCGCAGGGTGGACTTAAGGTTCAGGTCCATAACTCTGTTACTGACGAAACGCGAGAACTCGCGTTTCCCTTCACAGCAGGAGATTTGGTCGAAGCCATCGATGAAGTCTGGTATCATGAGCCTGGTGAGTCCTACATTGCCTAGAAACAAAAAGAAGAGAGATAAGAAAACACGGACCACTAACCCCAAAATTCGAACTTCAGTGGTCCGCATGTTTAACGCTGATGGCCCTGACAAGACATTCGCCCATGAGGTTGCATTCCTTGAAGAACGGTGCTGCGACCGCGAAGTGGGTGAAGATGAGGACGAAATCATCCCCTTGGTTCAAACCTTCTTGAGAAACCACACTCGGTCTGCGGAACACAAACAGGCCGAGCAGTCTATCAAGGACGTCCTGGGTATCGGATAGATTTCTCATATGGAAGGGGGGCCGTTCCCTCTACATATGAGGAGGAAGTATGCCACATCCAGGCACAGTGACACTCGGCCCTGGCATCGGTGCCCCATCCAACGACTTCGGGGTCCGTGTCTTCGCCTTGTACGACAACAACCGTACCAACGCTCCCCAGACGTTCCATGGCGTGTCCATTGGCGCTGCTCGTGAGGATGCTGGTGGTCTTGCGGGTGGTCAGGTCCTGCCTGTTGGTCGTGTAACCAACTGGACGGCCCAGGGATACCAGCGGGATGCCACGCACACCTACGAGCTTTCTGCAGCCACGACTGGAAAGGCTGTGGACCTTACTCCGGGTCGGAACACCCAGTACAGTGCCAGCATGACTCGTGTTGAGCTGTGGGGCAACGAGCTAGAGGTGGCTCTCGGGCTCACCGATGCTGATGAGGTCTTTGAGGACCTTGCCGATCAGGACCGCTCATTCCAGTGTGATGAGACCCTGATGCGCCACACCACCCTGTATCGTCATTGGGTGTACCGTGGCTGCTGGCTCACCTCGATGAACGTCAATGGCTTCGAGGCCGAGGCTGGTGACATGCGTGTCATCCGTCAGGCCGAGCTGATGTACGTCCGTCGGGAGCGTCGGGTCTGACAGCTCACAGTAGATGTCGACCTCGGGGCGCGGCGTTAACGCCGCGCCCTTTGTGTATCCCAGATCCGCCCCAAAGGGGGTGTTGTGAGCGAGTTCGACCCCAAGAATGGGCGAATGATGGTTAAGCACTGGGAAACCCCCGACTTCCCTGTGTCCAGGTGTGTACAGTGTACCACTCCCATTCTGTGCAGCAAAAAAGATCGATGCATCCTCAGTGGGTCTTCTGATGACGCCGAGGTGTGGCTGTCAGTCCAACAAGCCCAAAAATATGCTATGGTATCCATTCAAGAAGACAGGGCCCTTCGGAAGGAAAAACGATATAGGATCTACGCCATACTCCTAGTAATAGCAGCCCTTCTGCTTCTTGGACTAATTTGCCTCGGTTAAGAAATCCCAAGACTCGATTCGAGTCTGAATGGCCTTAGGCAACAAAGGCCAAAAGGCATGATTATCTCGCACCTTCCTGGGCAGAGTAGGGGAGATTCTATATTGTTCCAGTATCACCGGCTTAGCCTCTTTGAGGAAAATTTCCGAGGCAACCCTGTAGGCAGCATCAGCCCGCCCCGGCAAGACATCAGCCCGCACACCGATTAAGCGGCAATTGTGCAGGATGTTGTATCTGAACATCGTTTCAAACGAAACGCCCAACTTAGCCAATAGCACCTTTTCGGAAGCTCGGAGCTTTCCGCCCACTAGGATGACCGGGCATCGAATGAATCCGAATGGCTCGTCGTCGGGGAGGGTTCGAGAATCAAACCTCCCCGACGCCAAAATGGGTTCCCATTGCTTTTCCTTTTCTTCTTCGGTGTCAATGGTTGTAGCCCGTTCTGGGGTGGCAACCCTGGTGGGCATAGGATTGAGAACCATCTGGGCCGCCAGCTTGAGCTTCGAATCCCACCCCCGGGCTTCGCGCAACTCCTTCTTACGCTTCCGATGGTCTTCCTCTGGGCCGATCTCTATTGAACCCCTGTGGATACTCCGGGACAGCTCGTTGAGGTCCTTGGCCCATAGGGAGCGCTCCATGGGGTGTAGAGGACTCACCAGGGAGGTTAGTGATCTCCTTCGAAGACCCAAAATACGAATGGCATCCTTTTCCAAGCCGGCCTGGCGGGCAATGTATGCCGCAAATCCCAAGGTCTGGTTGACCCGCAGGATGTTAGGGTCATCGACGTCTAGAAGGACAGAGGAGAGAAGCCGACTTATTTCTTCTGAAACCATGTTATCCTTTACGCTGAAGCTTCGACGTGCTATAATGACCGGCTGGAGGTTAGTGTGGACATCGAAATAGCTAGGAAAGCCATTGAGGAGGATGGCCGTAGGCTTATCCTCAGCCAGTGTGGAGAAAAAGCCCAGGCAGCCTACGAAAAGAACCCGACCATGGTGTTCAGCCCTCCCTTCTCCCTCCCAGAGAGGACATTCTGGCCCGTCAGACTCGGGGTCATTATTACCAAGATGACAGGAACCAACTTCATCCATGAAGGTGCCCACTTCGTTCCGGGCCCCAAGCCATTAGGCCGATTCTTTGGCACCAAGTATGACTGTGTGGTGGCCTTCAAGGCATACAAAAAATATACCAAGCTCATCATGAGGATGAGTGAGCATGGCCATACTCCATTGTCCATGGTCTACGAATTCGGGGCGATCTTTTCCACCGTCCAACGAAGCACCCGAGACGACTGCAGATCTGTCATGAGCCGATTTAGCAAGGCAAACGTCGGTATGTATTACGCTTTGAAGGCAGAGGAAGATGCGAAGAAATCAAAGAGATAACACCCTGGATATCGGCTTTGTTCAATTCTGGTTCCTTTTTCTTCCTGGGCTCCTAACTTCCATCTTCATCGGTATCTTTGCCCTGTTCTTCTATACCCCCGAAGAGGCCCCCGAAGACCAGTGCCGGGTTGCTTGCAAGGGTCTAGAAAGCATGGTTTTGGTGGACATCTGCCACTGTCGCCATGGCCCTTTTTGGACCCCTACTCCCGTAAATCCAAAGTGAACGTGGAGTACCGACATGGGCCTGAAAGAAGACTTCCTTGAATCCTTTGGTCTGATCAATAAGAATAAGACCCACGAGACTTCTGCCATGCGGGTGGGAAACAAGGAGTGGTCGTTCACCCTTCGTAAAGTAAACTCGACTGATGATGCTGTCTGGATCCTTCAGCATTCCAGCCTTCATGGTGTCACCGGGTCCATTCCTAACCAAATATCCAACGACCTCTTGATCTCTAGGGCTACGGTGGCTTTGGCTATTTCGAGGGTCAACGGGGTTCCGGTATTCCAGTCCTTCGCGGCCGATAAGTTCAAGCCTGAAGACCTCGTTGGGATTGATGACCTTGACTACCCCCCGGTTAGGGTCCGATATATCGCGGCCGAAGAGGTCCTGAGCGTCATCAAGGCTCTCGACGAGCATTCCATCGTGGACTTCCTGCAGGGAGAGTATGATACTGCCTTCCCTGGTGACGACATCCTGTACCCCGGCGATAATGAGGTCCAACAGCCCAAGACGTTTGTGTGTATTGAATGTCTACACGAGATGCACGTATCGGGTGAAGACCTCCAAAACCCTCGGGTCAAGGAAAAGCTCGAAAATGACGAAGGGCTATCCTGTCACCTGTGCGGCAGCACATGCAAGCCCAAAGGGGATGGGGATGACAAGGAAGGTGACTCCCCTTTGGGGTGAGGTGGAGGAAGGCCATTCAAGACGAGCCTATCCTCGGTAGCCTAGCCTACGTTATTCCTCGTATGGGTTTGAGCCTCTCTGACGCTCGGGAGTTGGCCAAAGACCCAATTATGTTGAGTTTCTACTACTACGCAGCCCGAGATCAAGAGTCTTCGGACCGTGAGTGGCTAGAAACTTCCCTTGGTATTCGCGTAACAGCGGAATCCATCGAATCGTGGATCGCTGAGGGTAAGCCCAAAAAGAAGGGCGGAAAGCTCCCCTCTGTGTACTGGTTGCCCTTCCTGGCCCAAATGAAGGACATCAAATACTACAAGGAAGTCGCCAAGATGGTGTCCTCGAAGGATGGCAAGAGCCTGGAAGGGCCGCCTGAGGTGGCTATGGGATCGTACAAGCCTCAGAAGGGCGAAAAGATTATTTCCCTTTCCGAGGCCCCGAAGGGTGCTTGGATGGAACACCTCAAGAAGACCGGGGTGTATGACCCGAAGGTGTTCAAGGAGGTCGAGGAGCACGTCAAGAAGAGTGAAGAGAAACGTGCCTTCGAGGAGGGTGATGGGGTTGACTGGGACCAAGCGGCAGAGGACAAAAACCTCACCGACGCCACCAAGGAAGAGCACATCGAAAAGCTCCAACAGGCAGGTATCGTAGCACCCACAAAGCAAGATGAGAAAGATATTGAGTAAACGATCGAAAAATTCCGAACTTCCCTTGTCGATGTTATGATCAGGATGCACAGGAGGTGCACAATGATGACTGAATTCGATTTGGATGTCCTCGACCGTGTGGTCACGCTTTTGGACCTTGCCGACCCCAAGGACTTTGAGGCCCAGGGACTCGACAAGGCTGAAACTGTGAAGTTTCTGACCGACCTTCACAAGAAATTCAGCAAGGGAAGTAAGGATCGCGATTGAGGATCGCGCTTGCCACCTTTAACGTGCCATGTTATAATACTGGTATAGGAGGCAATCCAATGACCAACACCGACACCATCACCCCCTTTGGCCCCGAATATGACAAGAACGAGAGTAAGCGCCGCAATGCTACCCTCGAAAACACTTGCGTCTGTTGTGGGCGTCGGGCCGGTGGCCCCAAGGGGTGGTGGGCCCTGGTCGTGGACGGTGGTGCCAAGTTCGGCGATCCCTCAAAGGAGAATGAGGACGAGCCCGGGTTCATGGGCTACTACCCCATCGGTAGTACCTGTAAGAAGAGCCTCCCGGAGGGCTGGGCAGTCAAGACCTCCGACCTCGGGTGGTAGAGAGGTAGGACCGGGGGTGATGTCACCTCCGGTCCTACACTTGCGCCTAATCAGATGCCATGTTAAAATGGTACAGGAAGGCAACAAATGATGACTACCACCGTGACCCTCAATGAACTCGCAGCTGCCGTGTGGGGCTGCAAGGGGTGTAGGCTGACCCCTGACGATGCTGTTCTTACCACGAAGGGGTGGGTGTACCCAGACCCGAGTGGTCCAGTGAAGGGTGCTGACCGCTACACCAACACACCGATTCATGGGTGGAAGGTTCGCATGCCCACTGGTGCCGAGGAGGTCACGGTGACCCGACGTCCCGATGGGAATGGTGTGACTCTCACCGGGGAGTCGTGGATTCTCGACCGCACTGGCCACCAACTCACCGGACGTGATGGTAAGGCCGCGACCAGCCTACTCCAGGGAGGCTGAAATGGCCGACCACTACATTATCAATGTCCATATTCGGTTCTCGAACGGAGTGACCCAGAAGGACGTTCGAATTCCCTTTCTGGTAGGGGCCATTCCCACCGTCGGTGATCGAATCAACATCCCTCTCGACGATGGGGGATTCGTCAACTGTGTGGTTCGCCAGAGGACCTTCACACTCGTCAAGAAGAACAGCGGCACATACCCCTACCGTCATCAAATCACCCTCACCTGCTGAACACCGGAGTACAAAGTGATCCTCTCCCCTACCCCATTTTTCACCCCAACGCCCGCCTTTTTGTCTTGGATGGCAGACCATTATGGTGAAGATCCAATCATCGATGCCGGGTGTGGGTATGGAAACTTCGTCGAGGACATGCTCCTAAATGGTTGCTCTGGCGCCTTCGGCCTCGACCTGGTTCCAGAAAAGTTGGACCAGGCTCTTACCCGCCATCCCCATGCGGTCGCCCGGCTCCTTCTAGGGGACACTCGCAACCACGAAATCATGAACGTGCCAAATGCAGTTATTGTGTTTGCTCGGCCCTGTCACGATGCGTCGTGGATTTGTGATACTTACGAGCATGCCAAGAAGTCCGCAAAGACGTTCCTGTATATTTCGAAGCCCGGAAACGAGGTCGATGATCTCGAAGGCTTCGAACGGCGCCAGGTCGCGTGGGATATTGAGGTCGGCCAAGAGGGTGAGATCGCCTGGGAGTTCCGAAAGATCCCGGAGGACTGCGGCCGGTCCATGGCCGATTGGTGCCTGATCGATTTCCACGAAGGAACCGGTGAACATGGAACCACGAAGCGAGTGTGGGTCCGAGACGGGCGTCCTGGAGGAGTGTGGTATTGGGGTTGGGGTCCGTCCTACACAACGTGCAACGGCGAAGATGTTATTGCAAAGGCCCGGATTGCCGATGACTGGCTCAACTGGTCTGCGACAACAACTTACCAACACTGGGCCAAGAGGGTTGATGACGAAACCCTCGACAACGGGTGGGTTAGCCCAGAGGGGCGACTCTACCGTTGCTCCTATTGGGAGCACGATTCACTCGTCTACGGATATCTTTGTCGACTTCCGGAGCTTGACGGAATTGACAAGCGCCAACTCGAAAAGGCCGGTTGGTGCAAGTTGCAGCGAGCGTCTCCAGGGGAGAGGCACCTGTTTGTCATGGGCTTCGACCGAAAGATGAACGACCTCCCTATGACAAAGGAACAGGTAGCGACTCTCGTGAAGGCTGGATTCACTCCTCCGACGTATATGCTGGAAGAGGCGGAGGGTGACTGGAGCGAACTCATCGCAAAGCTCGATGATGGGGAGTTCGGTGGAATTGACCTCAACACTCCTAACACCCTTTCTTGATAGGACGAGAGACCATGCCTGTAATTGACATCGATAAGTATGCAAAAACCAACAATACGGATTTTGCAAAAGCTCTCAACTGGTTCTTCATTCGCGAATCCTATGGTTTTGGGGTGGTGTATCGCAAGTGGCTCATCAGTGACGATACTGTCATCGTAGTACCATGGTCCGAGGGCAGACCTTCTATGGCCGGTGACGATACCGAATTTGAGGTTCAGTTCCATTCTGACGACGAGGTGCCCATGGACAGTCCCCTACAGGAGGCTGTGACACATGCAGAGCATGAATTGCTCCGTCGAATTCGTATAGGGCTCCCCATCCAAAAGGCAAAGAAACGTCTCGAATCAGCATACGACGCTTTCGATGACACCATCAACCAAGTTTTCTCGCCTATGACGAAGAAGGTCCCTACACCCAGGCGCTATTCATTCAAGGTCGGAGACTCCATTGAAATCGGAGGAGTCTCAATGTCCGTTGATTCCATCAGCGGCGATGCTGTCACTTTCACATGTGTAGGAACCGAATCGAGCAACAGGGTATTTGATACTCGCAAGCATCAGTGGACCATTCGGTCTGCTCTCGGCATGTACATGAGCCAAACCCGCAAGGATATGGAAGGGTTCCAGCTGCTCGGAGCTATGAATCCTACCAAGGAAGACCTGGAAGCCCGGGAAATCCTCGTCAACGCCAAGAGGGAAGAACTTCGAGCTGCCGCCAAGGTCATCTCCGACCTGGATGCGGCCATCTACCAGGAGACGGACCGATGACTACCGAACAGTTGTACGAAAACCTCCGCAAGGACTACGAAAAGCTCGTGAATGAGCACCTCACGATGCACAACGCGGTCAAATCCCTCATCAGGAATGCAGGTCACGACCGCGCAGTGAAGGCCATGCAGGATCAGGTGGAGAACCTCCGCGAAGCATCCCAGAAGGCTCGTGCTACCGCCGATTCTCTGGACCGTGAGGCCGAATGGTTGCAAAAGGGTATCGATTCTCTGATGGCCGAGGATGACCTTTCTCTCTCCGAAGTTCTGAAGTCGAAGACGGACTGAACATCATGCCCAAGATCGCCAACACAAGCCTCCTGGTCATGCGTCCACACGGGCACAAGGGCCGTTCCGGTGTCCACGTGGACGTCTACCCCGTTCATCAGGACAGTGACTGGCATGACCTGCTTCTTACGGTTCCTCGGGAGCATCGACCTGTCAGGCAGAGTGTGTACGAGGACGGAACCATCCCTAACCCGGTCCCCCTGCATTGGTGTCACGTCTGTGACTGCTGGGCCCTCAAGAAGGACCACGGCGACGATCATCCCCGGGACCGGTACCCCCAAATCGGAGACACCTGGGAAGTCATTCACGACAAGGTGTGGATCCCTGCCCACCACAACGTGTCAATCGATGAGACCATCGATTGGGCCAACGACCATCGGGTAGAGACGGTCAAGAAGCGCCTTCGCTACACTGCCACTGGCATCAAAAATGACCCCGGGATGGACCCCTTCGAGTTTGAGGGTCGTCAGTATGGTGGACACCCACCGCAAACGACCATCCTCTACACTCTTGAGTACGTCGGGCACTGGCCCGATAAGAGGTACCGAACCTCCCATCACCAGGAGCCAATTGAGGTTTGGCGTGAGATCACCAGCACTTCCAACTTCGTGGAACCACCAACTGGACGAGGCATCTGATGGAATTGGAACACCTACAACACCTGATTCTAGCCCTCGGGTTCGACCGTGACCATAACGCCAAGTGGAACCGCCTCACGGTCGAGGGGCAACCAGAGGTATACGAACTGATTCTGCCCACGGAGCGGGCGGCCATTCAATTTGGTCCCCTCGACGGTGACCACCACACCGTCAAGGAGCTGGATGGGGTCTCTGACCTTGCCAAGGCACTAGAGATTACGTGTGAGGCCATGAAGTTCCAACGCCGTATCGACGTGGAGATTCACTCTCTCACACGTGGCCTTGCTATGCCCGTGGACGACGAGGCTGCTGAAGCTATGGCTACCAGAGGATTGGCTATCTGGACCCGGATGGCCTCGCCGACCCAGACTGGCCGCATGCGATTAACGGCCCAGGGTGAACTGAGGATGAAGGAGACAGCAAACCGCTGCAGGGTCAAGCACTGCCCCTGTCACCTCATGTAGGGACCTTATTTGGCCTTCTTCTGCTCTTCGAAGTCTTCATATCGTTCGATGGCTTCTATGGCCTTCTTCACCGCCTCGGGATTTGGCTTCTTAATTGCCGTATCCGAGATAACTGGAGTGAGGTCTACGATCTCTACCTTGAGGGGAGGAAGTTCAACAGTATCCTCATCGGCTGGGGCACACACTGGCACGTAAGCCTCAGGACAGGACAAGACGATCTTGCTCTCAGCGGGGTCATGAGCCATGGCCCCTTGGGTGGTCACCATAGCGCAACGGGCAGTGAGAATTAGGGCAAGAAGACCAAAATAAGCGCGGTTCATTGTTCACTCACACTCGGCGAGGGCGTCTTTGCACGCATCCTTCGCCTCGGTTAAAAGTTCAAGACGCGCCTTGGCATCGGCCAACTCAATCATGCACTGTTGGGCGTCGGGGGTTGTGATAGTAACGTAGCCTGCGGAGGCTGCGGTCAAGATAGCGATCACCGCGAAAACGCTGGATATCGCTTTTGTTGAGTTGATTTCGGGCATATTTTCCTCCGTACAGCTTGAGGTCGGAGGCTACTTCATGGCCACTGACCGTGGAAACTCGATACAAAGAACGCTTAATAGGATCCTAGGCCGTCGGGTCGAGCTTCTACAAAAGCAAGCTGCTGCCGAAAAGAAGGTGGCTGAATCAGTCGGAGATGTGGCCAACGCCCAGAAGGGTGTCAACGATGCCCTCGCTGAGGGCACGAAGAGTACTGAGAAGGCCATCGATGCCCACAAGAGGTACGCTAGGTCGGCCAAGGACATCGTGCAGTCCCAAGGCCGTATCCGTTCGCTTATGGCCGAGACGAAGGAAATCGTCAAAGATACAGCCAAGACGTATGGCCGGGACATGGTGGCCGGCATATCCGCTGCTGCGCTGGCCAACAAAGCATACCAGGACTCCGTGACCGCCACATCCAAGTCGACCCGCCAGTGGCTGTCTACTAGCCAACGGATCGATGACATCTCCTTCTCTTTTGATGCCATCACCAAGCGGGCCATGCAATACCAAAAGGTCCAGATGGGTAATACCCGGGTGGCCTACGAGTTTGGTGCCACGGTCCAGGAGGTGACAAACATCTCGGATAAGTGGATTCAGACACTCCGTTACAACGAGGTTACGGATGTCTCTCAAAAGAGCCTAGAGAAGCTCACCGAGCAGACTCTCCTCTATTCCCGAGTACTGGGCACTGATGCCAATCGTCTGCAGGAAGAAGCAGCCCAACGGATGTTCAAATATGGTGAGAGCCACGACGAAGCTCTCACCAATATCGTCCGTGTCCGTCATCAGGTAGTGGCTCTCAATGACGACCTCCGGGACCTCTTTCCGAACCAAGCAGCCATCTTTGATGACGATTTTCAAAACCGCCTCGATGCTGTAGCCAAGGGAACCAAGGGATATACCCAGGACCTCGGCAACATGTCGGCCGCCCTATCTGTTGCCATCGAGCGCGGACAAAAGATGGGGATGACATACAACCAGTCCATGGATGCGGCCGAGAAGTTCGCGAACTTCCTGTCCGGGAACAACCTCGACCAACGTACCCAGACTATGGTGGGCCTGGATCTCTTGGAAAAGTTCCAAGAGAATATAGGCCCTGGCGGTAAGATATCCGAGGACTATCTTGCCCAATTCAATCCACAAATCCAATCCCAATTGCAAATGATTGCTCAGGCCCGCCAACGAGGTCAGGTAGACACTATTGTAGCCCGACGCCTACAGTCTACCCTGGCTTCCACTGAACAAGGCATGGGGGCCCAACTGGACCTTCTGCAAAACCTTGCCGGCCGCGGAGGTGATGTTGCTCACATCCTACAGCGCATGGGCATGGATGAAATGGAGGCATATACTGTTTCAGATCTCCTGGCTTCTGGTGGTGGTCGTGAAGAATTGATGGGCGCCATCAGAAGGAGCCGAGGCGCTGCCAGCAATCAAGCTCGAACGGCCGGAGGGGAAGATGCTATGCGTCGAATGTCCCTAGGCCACCAGGGTGCTGTCGGGACATTGGCCGCCGAGGCTGTTACTGGCCGCAACGTGGGACGCGATGCGGGCCAGTATATGGCCTATTTGGAGGACTCCCGGGTGACCGGAGCCGCTGCCGGAGGTATTGCCGCTTTTGGCATCGCCGGCCGTCTATATGATGCCTACAAAAAGGGCGGAGTATCGGGGGCCATGGGCGAAATTCCAGGGGCACTATCCGAGCAGGCTGGTGTGGGCGGCGGAGCGGGTGATACATATGGCGGGGGCAGCGGGGCTGCTGGTGCCATCCCCGCAGACAACGATATGGCCAATGCTGTGGCTATTGGTGTTGATGCTGTCCTCCAGAAGTACACCACAGAAGGCAACATGCTCCGAGTCAGCGGGGCTGGTGGTGAGGGCCCTGGTGGTCCCCGCAGTATGCTTGGAGATCTCTATGGGTCATATGTTGAACGAAAGGGCCAGCAGACAGACATGGCCAAGTCTATCATGCGTCTCCCCGGTGTACGTGGTGTCCTAGGCAAGATGATCGTTTCGAGCCTGATGGGCGGGGGCGCTACGGCGGCGGCTGGAGGTGGAGCAGCTGCTACCGGTGCTGGCGGTATAGGAGCCGGAACCGTAGCCGCCGGAGGGGCTGTTGTTGGTGGCGGAGCATTGGCTACGTTGGCTGCCATAGGCGCCGCTGGTACTGCTGTTGCTGGCGCCTTCTCGGCCCCCGCTGCTGGGTTCTTCGCCGCAGGCTCCCGAATGAATCGAGCCGAAGCCCTGCTTCGAAAGGTCAAGGGTGCTTCAAATCGCAAGGGGCCCCTTGGCGTCGGTATTGGTAAGGGGCTTGACCCTGGAGCTTGGGCCAAAATTTCCAAGGAGTTGGCCCAAGAGCCCGATTCCGTAGTACAGGGCCTGGTCAAAGACGGCGTCATTGCTCCAGAACTTGGCCAGGAAGTCCTCATGATGAAGAGGGCCAGTACCATGACCCAATCTGTGGCATCAGCCATACCGCAGGCTTCCAACGCTGCCATGGCCCAGAACCTCGCAGGTGGAGGAATGGCTTCTGCCGCCCTTGGAGAAGTGGCCAATATCCTTCCGAATGGTGATGTAATACTTCGAATCGTCAATGGGATGGCAATCCCAGCAGCGTATGACAAGGCTAAATCCGATATGTACTAGACCATAGGAGGTCACATGCGGAAGTGTTATGTTTTTGCCAACCCTGAAGACATCACCCAATACATGATGTTGGGTTGTAGAGATAAGTTCCTGACGCCCCTAATCGATGTCAAAAAGGGCCAACTCTTCACCCTAGAAGACTCCGGGGACGGGAACCTTGTTGAAGATGGTACGATCATCAACATCGCCCTGGAAGACGCCAAGTGTACTGGCGGAACAGCTGGTATCCAGTGTACCCCCGTCTTCAAGACCATAGGTGTTCAGATCTTCAAAATCGGGTACATTGAGGGGGATGTGACCAAGGGCATCAACGATGCCGCAGATACTGCTTTCCAGAAGTATTGTCTCGCTCGGGCCCACAAGGAAGGAACGGTAGTAGTGACCGTAGGTGACGAAACGTGGACCCCCAGGGAAGAAGACCTAGAGGAGTTTGCTCGCCTCTGGAGGAACGCCGAATCTATAGTGGTGGAGGGACCTGAAAATGTCCAGTGAGAGGTTTGTATTGGCCATTTCCTCGGGAACCCTGAGGGTCCGCAATGATGAGCGGGTGTCGGTGTCCCTAACCATTCCCTTGGAGGACGGCAAGAAGAAGATTGTCCATGTGCGGGCCGGTCAGGAAACGGACCTCAGTCGAGTGAAAGGGACCAACATTGCCCTCATCCGAAAGTGTGCCCCACTCAAAGAGGACTTGATCTCCAATCGAATCTTCATTGTAGACACCTGGACGAAGAGATGAGTCAGAGGGAGGGCTTCGTACACTGTGAGGTTTGTGCGAAGCTTACCCCCAAAGCCTTCGCCGACCGCCACCACGTCACACCCCAGGCGGTCGGCAAGCAGGCCGACAACTCGGATGAGAATCTCATATGGTTATGCTCCGGGTGTCACCAAAACCTCCACTCCCTGGCCCACTTCCTAATGAAAGGAAGGACAACCGAAGCCAAAGACCTCGCAGAATCCTGGTATACGAACACTGGTGCTGTTCGCAAGGTTCTCAACTTCGCATCTCATGTGGTTAAAGAGATGATAGCCATGCGGGAAGGCGAACGAGAACTCCCTGAAGAAGTCAGGATCACAATCACGGTGCCGCGACGAACATATACCCTCTTGAGACTTATGAGCCTGGAGAAGAGGGGTCACAGACAGTTCACACCGTTTGTGAGAGACCATCTGGCTCAGATAGCTTCGAAGTACGAGGTGGGGTTCAAAGTGTCTCCCACTGAGTTCGAAACAACAGACTTCGATTGAACCCCACAAGGGACTACCAGGAGTATTTCCATGTCTGACATTCTCACCATTACCGCGCTGGTCTCTTCGGTGACTATCCGGGGCTTCAGCAGCGATGAGCAGCCGCTGGCCCAGGGCCTGGCCTCGAAGAGCCTCGGCACCATTCCGTCTCTCGACACCTCGGCCACTGTGTCCGCCAGTGAGGCTGCTGCCTTCGGCGGTCGCTTGGCCACCGAGCTGTCGGCCCACATCTCTGGCGGCACCATTCAGGTCACCCTGGGTGGTCAGGTCATGACCGCTGCCGAGATGAACCGTCTCGCTGCTGGTTACCTGCGTCAGCGCATCGGCTTCAACCTTGCAGGCAAAGTCTCGGCTATCACTGGTACCTGGACCGAGTCTTATGCCGGTTCTGGTGTCTGGGAGGTTGCCCGTACTGCTGCTGCTGCTGCTCAGTCTGCAGCCATCGACATCCCCACCTCTGTGGCGGGTATGCTCGTTTCCGGTATCGAGTTGACGTACAAGGTCGAGACTGCTCTGGTGACTGATGTGGATGTGGTCCTCTACAAGGCCACTTCCCCCGAAGATGGCTCGGCCCCTGCTGGTGCCAGCATCTCGGCCAGCCAGACGTATGATGCCGGGCATGACACTTCTGCCGAGCGTGGCGCTGTGGCCCAGCATACCATGGAGGTTTTGCTCGCTGCTCCGACCCAGGTGGCCGAGGGTGAGAACCTAACCCTCGAAGTCGAAGTCGATGGGACCGCTACAGGTGACGTCACCCTCCAAGCGTTTTGCCTGATCGCTGACATTCCTGTCTGAGGGGTATACTGTGGATTTTGTCACTATCACTGCTCTGCTGACTGTAGTGTCCCTCCCTATTCTGGGAGGATACGGAGGGTCGCAGCCAACGAGCACTAACATCGGTCTCAAAACCGGGTATAAACGCACTGTGAATGTGCCGATATCAGAGCTTGTACAAGATGGTGGCCGAATTGCTTCCTCGATGGCCTCCCTCATCCGAGGTGGGGCCATCGAGGCCACCTTCAATGGCGATGTTTTCACATCGTTTCAGATGGAACGTCTGGCAGCTGGTTTCCTCACCAAGAAAGAAACCATACCATTTGGAAACATGATCGGAAACCAGACAGCCGGATACTCCGGTGTCTGGGACTTTCTATACGTGATTCTCGCAGGGTCGGGACAGTGGGTTTTGACCACTGCCGATGGTGCTTTTGGCCAAAATTCCTTGTACATGGATTTTCGGCCAAAAACTGGGTCTATGCTTCGTGAGATCGAGGTATCATACAACATCGACGTCGATGTTGGTTCCGTGTCTGTATTTGCGTTCTACGCAAATAAGACAGCCTCTGTAGGAGCGTGGGCGTCAAACGAACCCGGGTACAACATCGCTAGTGCTGTCCGAAACAAGACTGCCAGCTCTCCTTTTACTCTGGTTGCTGACCACAACGGGGCTAACAGTAACAACCTCGGCGCCAACCGAGTACTGGCTGATGACGAGCATTTCACCATATTTGTGTCCTTCGAGGGTACCAGCCCCACTCTTGATGGTCAAGTACAGGTGACAGGCGTAGAAGTAACATACGAAGAGCCAGTGTTCTAAGGGTCCTAGATGACCCCAGGCACGATCCCTGCGGCCAGCCGGAATTTCAACCGGCTGGCCGCAGTTGTAGTCAGACATCGCTTCCACCGATGTCTTCTCCCTAAATGCCTTTCTTGAGTTGCAACACGGTTAGGATCGTGTTACTTTGGTTATGGCACCCACTCCCCGAGTGCCACAACCCTACCTCCCCCTCTTCCCGAGAGCACTGCAGCATGCCCACTGCCATCTTTCGTGTGGTGCGGAATTATTTTCCGCACCTGGCCTCCCACCAATATCGTTCAATCCTTCACTCCACATATGGTTTCTGCCTCGGTCTCCACGACCACAATGCCCTGGCCCGAATTGTCAAAGCCCAGGGATTTGACCACAAGGAGGCATCGGAATTTCGGGAAGTCCTCAAGTACAATTGCTACGCCCGTTTCATCTTTTGGCGATCAGTGATTCACTACCTCCGAGGGGGAGACGAAGAAATCGGCAAACGAAGGTTCCAGTTTGACGAGGAGGATGTCAACGCCTGCCTGTCTCTACTGACTGACGACGAGTTCATCCGGGTTTTGCATAAGGCGAGCTTCGAATCCATTTTCATGCAGGACCAAGAGACAATCGACCGGGTCATCGCTGAAACGGATGTTACCTGCCACTCAGTGGCTAGCCAGCGACTCAAGTGGATCGAGCGCACTGACCCTTCCTTTGATGGGTATTCCGAGTTGAAGGAAGAGTCTATTCGGATTGCCTACTATTACTCACATTTCCCGGATTCAGCACGCCTCAAAGCATACATCGTCAGATCCATATACAACAAAGCCGCGTACCTTCAGTCCGAGATGTCAAAAGACCAACGACAGCGACAGCGCAAACTTCCCGAACTTCGCTGCCCAGACTGCCTGAAAGAATACGTCCACCGGGCCAAGACCCTGGATGGGAAGGAGCATGGACAATCGGGGACTTTCTTCTGTCCAGTATGTTTTAAGAAGAAGTCCCTGCTCGTCCCCCTTAAGTGGATTCGTACCGACCGCGAATACGAAACCATGGTCATCTCCGCTGATGTCCGCACCGACGATGGGCGCTGCGTCGGTGACTGCCTTTCAGGCAATGAGACCGAATCCTCTATCACTCACCATATGGACTACAGGGCGGTTACCAAGAAACTCTCTGAAAAGTCGTCGGAGTTCCTCCGCATCCTATTGGAGGGTGACCTGAAGTTTGATATGTGGTGTGCTGAGAACCGCAAGAAGGTCCGAGGTATCGAGTCTGAATGCCTTCTCATTTGTGAGTACATCGGGGCCAACCCGGCCAAGGTTAAGGGTGACCTTGGCGATGCCTATGGTGGCCCACAGGTATTTGTGGTGCGGGCAGATGGGGAACAGGACCTGGTCATGGCCAGTACACGACGGGAGGCGTGTAGATATGTAGCATCTCATTACCGCTTTGCGAGCGTTAAGGAGATGGAAGACGAACTCGGGACGATCGAGGTACGTCGCTGCCGGGAAGCAGCTTCACTCAAGATGCAGGTTGGGCAAGTCCTGCCATACGAGTGAGCCCCATTCGGTGAGTCCCTGGGGAGGGTTCTTACCAAACGAATGAATGGGTGGCCCCACCGGAAATTCCGGTGGGGCCTTTGCTTTTGGTGATTAAAGGCCCCGTTTGTGAGGGTGCCCATGGACTTACGCGGCCGTTATCTTATACTATCCGGCGGATCTGATGGTAGTCGTAGACAGGATATCTCCCATCTCATCGCTGCGGGCGGAGCCCACCTCAGCACTGTGACCGAGAGGGACGATCCAGAAGCCCTCAACGGATACCACACCAAGGTGACTGTCCTGTCCAGCATGGACTGCTTCGTGGGAAATCGAGGCAAGTTTGACTTCAAGGTGACTCTTTGGCGGGATGCCATGAGGGATTGTGCCCGACGCTGTGAGCTTGCCATGGAACGCGGGGTGTCCATAATAGTGATTGACGATCAACACAGCGAAAAGTGGATGGTCCAACCGTATTTGACTCTTGCTGATCGCTACAAGTATGAAGTCATCTCCTTCCGAATGAATGACCAACGAAATTTGGGCCGAGAGAGCATGGTCAAGCACAAAGGCAACCCCATGCCTTTGAAGGAAGAATGGAACCTGGTTGATGGGGATGGAGACCATGTCCAAGACCCCGCGGTTATTTCAGCCCTGACTGGATTCGTTATGGAGGATGTCGAGCCTGAAACCTTGGTAGAGGAAACCTCGTATGATGGAATGACAACGATCGTTATCACGGCCGTTCGTCCAGATTCTACATATCACCCCCAAAGATACGAAGTTGGCCTTAAGAAGGCTCTCGGTGTGAAGATGACCGAGGCCAAAAACATCCTCGCCGACTTGTGGGGTGAGAATGAGTATGTGAAGTCAGTGCCCATCAAGGATCTTAAGAAAATCCTCAATACACTAGAATCTCAGGGTTTCAGTGTCGAGGTACGTGATGTCTAACAAAAAAGGTGGCCACCTTTCCTTGATTGATGGGTTTGCTCCTAATGGGGAAACTGAGAGGTCCGGTCGTGCAGCCCTGAAAAAAGCTCGTGCATTGGCTGAAAAAGGCAAGGGGTCCAAAACCCTGGTGAGGGAAGCCGGGATTAATATAGAAGAGGCCCGAGAGATCGTCCAGGCATACCGGCGTGCTGCAACACGCCGAAGCTCAAAAGAAATCCTCGAAGACATGCTGGTTGGTACCCGGCAAATGCTACAAAAGGCCCGAGAAGGATTCATGGCAGACCCTTCGGGCAAGGCTGCCTATGCGGTATCAACCATTCTTTCCGAGCAGCGTTCCATCCTTGAAATGCTCAATAAGGAAAAGAAGCCTGAACAATTGGCCCTATCCATCCTACAGGACGCAGTCCAAATCCTTATCAAGGATATGCTTCGGGACACTGTTGAGGAGGCTCGGAAGGCTCAAGAGCGATGTGTAGCTGTTTCCTCTTCGACCAAACAAAGAGAAGCTGTCGAAAAAGCATTCGAGGATATGGCTAACGTCCTGGCCGATGCAACCGATGGTCACTACGAAAACGTAGCAAACCGTATTTGCGAAATTCAGAGCTGCAAGATCGAAGATGTACAGTCTCTTGCGGCCAAGATGGCCCTAGAAACCAACACCGGAGAAGGGTCATGAACAGAAGAGTTGAAGTCGAAGTTGAGGGTAAGACTCGCAGGTATATCTTGCACATCCCTGAACAATATCGAGCGAACCGTACTCTGCCCCTGATCATCGGATTTCATGGGGGAGGGGGGTCTGGAAAAATCTTCTCGAAGAAGTGGGTCAAGGCCCGAGATCGGGGCTTCCTGATGGCTTTTCCTTCGGCTGACTTGAATGGGGCCCGCAACTGGGTGGTTCCCAGTGATTCGCCGGACCCAGAGGTAGAAGACCGTTATCAGGACATCAAGTTTGTTCTAGGAATGATAGACGAAATCCGAAAGGAATTCAGTGTAGGGAAGGTGTTTGCCGCCGGATTTTCTTCTGGCGGCAAAATGACATGGGGTCTGTCCTTCCATGCCACCGAGCACTTTGATGGGTTTGCTATAGCTGGCAGTCTTATCAACAAACGTGCGGTGGCAACTGTCCCAAACAATTCTAAGCCCGTATTTTTCACATCTGGTACGTACGACTCACATAATTATGTAATCAAGACCACCTTCAACCAGACTGTCCGCAAAATTATCTCGGATCGGTTCATGCAGAATGAGATCCCCGAAAGGACTATCATTCCGAACACTGGCCGTTCAAACAATAGCCCCTCCACTTTTGTGAGAGAGGCTAGATACTCTCGGGCTCTTATTCACCAGCGGGTTAGGGGCACGCATGAATGGCCTACCGAAAACGAATACAATGCTACTTTGATTTCGTTCAATTTCTTTTCCAGTCTGCTCTGAGGTATCGACTTGCTATCTCCCTCAGCCCTCAGTATGTCCGAAGATGATTTCCTTATGCGGATGTTCTACCATGTAGAACCCGAGGACTTGGAGAAGCTCTACCTTTGGGCTGGAGGAGACACAAGAAAACTTCGAGAGTTCTTGCAGATCGAGCTGTCAAGCAAGGAACTTGCCCGACGTCTGTATGAATCAGGCGTACAACTCATGCCCGAAGACCTCAAGAGAGCCAGGGTGGAGAGCCAAGAAGCCGTTCATAAGGCTGTAGCCAAATTCAGTTTGGGGGATGACTTTGACCCCGGTGAACTCATGAGAGAAGCGGCCGAGAAGAAACTCGACCCCTCGGTGTTTGCCGATATGGATTTTCGGGAAATCCCCAAAGCCAAAAACATCATTGACTGGATTACCAATAGGCAATTCCTCGATGCAGCGCCATTTCCCCGCCAGGTGCAATTCCTGCTGGCTCTATTTGAGGAGTGGTGCTTCTACTGCTCGGACGCCGAATTCGTCAAAGATATCCATCTCTCCCCTTATATCGGTGAGGACGGAGAACATCGCCGGGCTTGGACCCTAGATGAAATCCTTGAGCGGGTACAACTCACCGAGCATGGTGTATGCCCCAAATGCCACGCTACGTATCACCAGACGCTGGCTGACCCGGATGCACCTCACTGCGCCCCTAATGACTTTGCCCTCTGCTTGGGTCAGCGGTGTGTGGGCGCCAATACCATCGTCCCCACCAACCAGGGGTTGTCTCCTATATCCCGTTTGGTCCCCCGGAGAGAACCTGATACCTTCTACCCCACCCCTGGACTGGAAGTGGCTAGTGGTGAGGGTGGGTCCTTGTCAGCGGAATCCTCCTATTATTCAGGGGTCCGGTCGGCCATCCAAATCGAAGCCGAGTGTGGATTTTCTCTTGAGGCCAGCTTGATTCATCCCGTCCTTGTATTGAGGGATGACAAACAGGTGTGGGTGAAAGCTTCGGATCTCAATGTAGGGGATGCCCTAGTGGTATACCTTGGAGACAATGTCTGGGGAGACAAGGCGGAAATTTCCAACCAGGAAGCCTATGAAATGGGGGCCAAAGTGGCCCGGGACCCTACGTATTGGGGCAAGAGAGAAGAAACCATTTTCCAACATAGGCCGTCAGTTGTGGAGGCTTTTCTCAGGGGTCTTCAGGTAACCAAGGTCAAGAATACTGCGGATTCCCCTTGGAGCCGAAACCAAAAGACCACTTCCGAACGCGTCATCTCTACACCCTGGGAGAGTCTGGCCAGGTACGTCCAAGCCGCATACATCAACATGGGTCGATTCCCCTTCGTGACTCGCAAGGATGGCAAGTTTGTTATCTATGCCGGAGAAACGGCCACTGAAGGAGAGTGGTTCGTACGAGTCACCTCCACTCGATTCATTGGTGACCGACATCTCTTTGACTTTCACGTCCCAGAGAAGCACCGGTTCGTAGGAAACGGGCTCATCAACCACAACTCGGGTAAATCCCGCGTCGCTGAGTTCATTTCCTCCTACCAAAATCATCGATTCCAGATGCTGGCCCCCACTCCCCAACGACACTTCGGGGAAGATCGCACCCAGCAATTCACGGCGATGTTCACGGCCCTAGACCTGGCCCAGTCCGCTGACACCCTCTGGGGCAATTACCACATCCGACTTCAAACCGCCCCCTGGTTCAAGAAGTATCATGAGTGGCTCGATTACCATGGCAAAAAGATCGGTGTCGAAATGTATCGCATCAAGGATACATACCATTCCTGGGTACCCACCATTCTACAAGATCGGCTCAAGCCTCCATTCGCCAAAGCCATGCGTGGTCGTACCGGCTATATGATGGGTATTGATGAGATCGGCATGTTCGCCAAAGCAGAAAACTCGGTACGTGCCAATGCTGAAGAAGTGTTCACTGCCATGAACAACACTCTGTTCACTTTGCGCGAGGCATCCGATGCTCTGAACCGGAAGGCAATCCACACTCCTACAGCTCTCATGATTTGTGTATCCAGTCCTTGGGAGCTTTTGGACAAAATCATGGGTCTCATTCGAGGTGCCAAGGATAACCCCCGTCGTGTGGCCTTCCACTTCCCTACTTGGGAGTGCGTGGCCCCTGATACCCTGGTTCTGACCCCTGAAGGTCCCCTACCGATTGGGAACATAGCCCAAGAGGAAGGACTTCGGCCAGAATACTCCCGAGTTCATCTTGGCAGCAAGAATTCCTTTGGCTCGATTTCTCATGCCTTTCGCAGCCCCAAGGAACGATACGTTCGGACCATCACTACCGAAAGTGGCAATAACCTCACCGCCAGCCTAGACCACCGAATCCTGTCCATTCAAGATGACGGACGTATCGAGTTCACCAAAATGATGGACCTCAACCCAGAAGACACGGTTCTCGTATCCTGGGAGGGGCTACCCGAGCCGCAGGAAAACAGCCCGGTACCTGGGTCCACCAAGAAGCTCATTCACAGGCTATATGTACGCCTCGGGGCCGAAAGAGACCCCATGGCAAACCGGTTGCGGGGTCAGGCCACGGTATACGACATCCGTACTCACTTGGCTCACTTGGAGCGGTCCTACCCTACAGCCTTCCATCGCAACTCGGCCCAGGTGGAAGAACTCCGAGAGTATTTTGGTCCATACATCTTCACCAAGATCTTCTCCATCACCGAGGGCAAGTCTGTGGTATGTGATATCACGGTACCTGGAGACCACCAGTATTGGTCCAACGGATTCATCAGCCACAACTGCAATCCCAAGATCTTCCGAGATTCCAAGCAGGTCGTGACCGAGTATGCTGAAGACCCGGTCAAAGCTGACCGAGATTGGGCTGCCATCCCGCCCCTGGCTGATAACCCGTTCCACCAGAACACGGCCGCGCTAGACCAAATCCTTGAAGACTGCCGGGCCAGAAAGCCCCTGTTCGTTCAGGGCATGAAGACCGGGCAGTCCCGGGCAGGGCAACACTATGTGTACGCTGTCCCCAATCAGCTGCAGTCAGACAGGTCTATTCCCCGAATGATGACCATTGATGCCGGGGAGGTCAACAACTCTTTCGCCCTGAGCATCTGGTCTGTTGCTCGGGCCAAGTCTCCTGATGTCATGGGTGCCAGGGAGGAGGACCTTGGGTATGAGGAGGAAGAGGATGAAGATGTTCGTCGCATCCTTGCACTTCGGGATGAATACGAGGAGGAGGAAACCCAAAGCGAAGGCTCTAAGGGTATGTCCGACTACCTCAACCTTGATGGTATCATCGAGGTCATCCCTTTCAAAGACCAGGCTGGTAACCACCACAAGGTCAATTTTAAGAAGATGTACGACCTCTGCCTATTGCCCCTGGTGAGAAGCCTCAATGTCAAGCTTCTAGTGGCCGACCGGTGGAACATGGCCTCTATCTTTGATGGTCTGAGAGACGAGGGGGTTGATTGTCACCACTTCACCCTGAAGTGGAAGGACTTCATCGATTTTAAGCAAAAGCTTTCCTCCCGAGAGGTACAATTGCTTGGGTTGGAGAAGCCATATGAGTCTATCTTCGACGATTATGAACGGGCCATCTTCAACGCCCCCAACCTCCACCTTGTGGTGCAAACCAAGACCGTGCGACGCACTGGCCGTCAAGTAGTGAAGCCAAAGGGCGGAACCGACGACCTCTACCGCACCATGGTTCTGGCCCATCGCTTTGCTATGAATGACGACCCCAAGGACCAAGCCTGTGACCCGAAGGGCGACCCCTATCTGGAAGTCCTGATGAGATATGGCCCCGGTGTGCATCCCCTGAATGCACACCGACCTGGAATCGGTGTAGTCCGTTTGCGGTCGAGCGGCCGTCCAATAGTCGGAAATAGCCAGGTCCAAGGTGTAGGTGGATTCCACTCGCGTACGCTTTCGGGACGCGCAAGAAAGAAGCGGAGATAGAAATGGCCAGGAGAAAAACGGATAGGCTTTCTGCTCTAGAACGAGCCGGCTTTCGGACTGGTGAGGCTCGCAAAAACTCCTATGACCAACTTGTAGAGGCATCCCACAAGAATCGGATCGAGGCTTTTGTCTATACTCATCCCTCTGGAACTTCCCGGGAGTCTACCGAGGCTGCCCACAGTTGCCCCCGTTGCGGTAAGGACATGAATTGGGTTCGCCTGGCCTCCGAAGAGAAGGCTGGATATTGTGTTCCCTGCCGCTACACTCTTCCGGTGCCCCAGGACGACTGATGTTCAAGACATTCTCGAATGACAAAAGGTCTGTGTTTGGGTCCGGAACCCCTGCACACGCCATCCGCAAGTCCAAGGGGGCAGCAGCTGTCACCGCCGGCAATATTCGTCGGTCCAAAAACAGTGAAAGGGACTTCATCAACAAGGTGGTTACTGCCCAATCCGACTTCGGGCTGGACCGATACAACCCGGTGCACGATGACCTTGAGGAAGGATCGGTTGTTGAGAACTGGGTCCCAAAGGACCTCCCCAGTCTCAATCGGCTGATGCGCCGCATCTATCGTCGAGACGATGTCGGCGGCCCAATGGTCGACATCTATCAGGAAATGGCATGGTCAGACTACGATCTGACCGGCATGGAAGACGAGGCCATGTACGAGCCATATGCTCAGTCCCTGGCCAACCTCAACCCTATGGACTGGATGCCTGATATTTCAAATACCGTCTTGGTGGACGGTCGCGGTATCTATGGTCTCCTGTTCGATGAGGCTGAGGGGGTATTCACAGGCTCTGTCCCTCATGATTCCTCCTTCTGTCGAATCACCCCTGTCCCTATCTTCGGGCAGGACCCCTTGGTTGACATCCAGGCCAGCCCGGTGTGGCGCAACTTCGCCACCAGCAACGACCCTCGTATGGCGGAGATGCGAAGCTCCCTGCCCCCGAACATTCTCAAAGTTCTTCGAGACAACACGGGATATACCCCCCTTGATCCTCTGAGCACCGTCATTGTACGTCGGCAAGCTTCGGCTCATGACCACCTAGGAACCTCAATATACACCCGCCTCATCAACTTCATTGCCATCCAGAAGGCTCTAATTGATACCACTGTCATAGCCCTTCGTCGGCGTGGCGCTGGCCTCCTGCATATCCAAGTTGGCAACGAGGTGTGGGAACCTACTGATGACCAGTTGGACGCCATCGCCGCCATGTGGATGGGTGCCGAGGAGGACCCGGGCGGTGGTGTTGTGGTGACTCGCAACGGAATCCAAGCAGACCGAAGCCAAAGTGCTGTTGGTGACATCTGGAAATTCAGTGACGAATATCCCTTCCTATCCGAGGGGAAGATGCGGTCCTTGGGAATTTCCGATGCCTTTCTATCTGGGGATGCCACGTACAATAACATGGCCAACGCCCTGTCGGTCTTCATGGAGCGTCTGCGTGGTTTCCGCATGCGCATCACGAACAAGGTGCTAGTGCAGCGGGTGTTCCACACCCTGGCTCGGGTCCACGGATATATCAAGCCCGAAAAGAACTCCCCGCAGGGTCGCCGTCAAGCCTTCTTGATGCCTCTACGTCAGGCCCTCGAAGTCCCTGCTGACCGCCTCATTGTGCCTGACATCCATTGGCACAAGAGCCTTCAGCCTCAGGGTGATGAGGAGCTGATCCGTCTCCTTGAAACCCTGAAGGAGAACGGACTGCCGGTCACCAAGCAGCACTTCGCTGCTGCCGCCGGGTTCAACCTCAACAAAGCCATGGATATGCTTGAGGATGACATCAAGCAGGAAGAGGAAGTTCGGAAGTGGCGAGCTGAGATTGAAGGTGGTGACGAGGAAGGGATTTTTGGTCGGGTCCGTCTCGTACCCCACACCATCCAGCAAATCAAGAAGCCTCGGGAACTCCGTGTTGCAGCCTCGAAGGCCCTGGAGGACCTCGGGTTCTTCCGGAACGGACCCTTCCTGGGACTATCTCTCCAGCGTGCCCAACGGGCCCTAGACCGGATGCTACCCGACCTGAAGAGGGATGGAGAACGGGCACCCTTGCGGACCATCATGGCCGATGTTGACCTGGAACGAGAGCAACGCAATGTTATGCGCTACCTCTTGGTCCGACTAGGCTTCGCACCCTCCTACCAAATGAACGACCAGCGCCTCGAAAGAGTGGCTCGGGCTATTGCACAAGCGCTCCCGGCCCGTGAAGCCCACCAGGAGATTGAGCTTCTAGTGAAGGTCTGCGGGGGTAAGAAGGAGCATTACGCCGAGCGCGTAACACGTCTCCCTAACGGTCCGAGTGGGGCTCATCTCCTCACGGGTTATGTTCCGCCAGGAATGTAACAGGGTAGTATGACCATTGGCCAACATCGCCAAGCCCTGGTGGACTTCATGCTCCTCTGGGGCTTTGACGTATCAGAGACCAACATTCGCACCGACTACGATCGCTTCACAGGAAGGTGGGTGATTGTGTTCGAAAGTTTGGGCCAAGCAACCGAAGGTGACGACGTGGACGATGCTTTCGCCAGTGCAAAAGGTTTGGTCGAGGATCTTATCAGTATGAGGGTTGTTCACTAGGCTTGCGTGTTTTGATGTGCCGTGTTATAATACTTGTACCAAGGGGGCACCACATGGCCACGAACAAGCACAGCGTCACCCTCGCCAGCGGCACCACCGAGACCCGCAACAGCAAGACCCGGGTGTACGGAGCCGCGATGCTCGTCACGGTCACAGAGCGCGTCTGGGAGGTCGAGATTGCTCGCTGTGAGAACAACATCACCAGGGCAAATAAGCAAATCGCCGAGTACCAGGTGGTGATCAACCGCTTCGACCAGGGATGCCCCACCAAGGAAGACACCAAGTGGGGATGGACCCGCGAGACGTGGCAGGGGTTCATCAATGGGTGTAATAAGCGCATCACTGCGAATGAGGCCATCCTGGCTGCCCTTCATGGCCGGGACGCCGAAAAGGTTCGTGACCTGGGCCTCAACTTCCCTGATGTAGGAGCCCAGGGCATCTGGTCCTGGCATCGTGACGAGGCCCTAGCCCAGAAGGCCGTGAACACCCATCACAACAGGCACAAGAGCAGCGTTGCCACCGTGATCAAGCTGGTCGACGGCCACGCCAACCTCCAGGAGAAGTGATGAGCCGCCAATTTCCCAACAACGTCCATTGGGAGGCTGCCCTGGCCTCCCCCAATCCCATCATCGACCGAGGGTCGTTCTTCACCTGCGGTGACGCCCTTGTCAACTGGTCGAGCTTCGACGCCCACAAGGCCCAGCGGAAGCTCGACCAGGCCGCTCGCCGCCACATCCGACAGCAGGAAGCGGCCAAGGGACCCTCGGTGTCCGAACGTCTGGGCCTGGGGGTGCATCGTGGGTAAGATCACGACCACCCTACCCACCGAGGAGGGGCTGTACCTCTTCTCGGGTCTGCGGCGCGGTTGGCCCGAAGATATGCGAGATGCCCGAAAGTCCCGTTTCCGGGCCGAAAAAGTCCGCGTCTTCACCAATGGGGCCGGCAAGCTGATGTACGTTGGCCTGGACGTCTTCTACGAGCCCGAGAGTGCTATCGGGGCCTGGATGCGAATCGATGAATGCGAGGCCCTGGAGGAGCAGGGGCAGGCCATCGTCGACTACATGACTGCCAAGGAAGCGATGGCCGTCTACATGGAGAAGGAATACCGCCCTCAGGATTGTACCCGAAACAGGTTCATCGACTTCATGGCCGCCACGTGGCAAAACTTCTACGTCTGGGATGAGGACAGACGTAAGAAGATCGCTGAAATAGCAGTCCGAGAGGGCTGGGCAAAGGAGGATACTGATGACTGACAAGCAGGACCGGCTGCAGAGACAGAAGGAGCAGAAGGAGAACGTGGAAGCCTTCCGTTTGGACCATCCCCAAATGGAGGCATATAAGGATGCCTCTAGTATCCGAGTTTTCATGTTTGACTTGTACCGGGCGGATGGTGTCCATAAGGAGATGATCGGATATCCTGTAGCGTATGTCAATGTTTCTACTCAACAGGGGCGATTTCTTCATATTGTTACAAGAAGCAACATCGGAGAATGGCATCGACATACCATCACCATGCTATCCGGAGATAGCATGTACACCAAGTGTCACCCGGGTAGCCCGCTCATCCGCTTCGACTAGAAGGAACCCATGGACCCCAAACAGCTGCTGAAGTGGTTCGATAGCCAGGAAATCTTCGGAATCATGGAGCACCGCAACCGCTTCATTGATTGGACCAATCGCCTCGACAAACGGGTGCGCAAGGCCATCAATGATGGCGACCCTCAACCCATCACCCGGGTGTTCATGCTAGGTAAAGAACCACTGGTGCGGGTTACCTGGAGCCTCGCCGCTGGGTGGAACATGGCTCTAGGCCGGGATGATGTGCTCAAGAGCACTGGAGAACCCACCGTCCGCAAGGCGTCCATCTTGTACCCCGACCTCGACCCAGGTGACCAGGTTGTTGCCGAGGCTATCCGCGAGGATATTGTGGAGGCAATCACAGCAGTCCTGGACCTTACCACCGACACCGTCATCGTCGAGGCAACCAAGAAGGTTGCTCTCCCTTGGTTCCAGGCCCGTGACAAGCGCGGTGATGTCATCGTCGGACGGTGGTATCGCAAGGACCTTGGTGGCCACATCGTGGCTTCTGGAGCGTCTAAGCACAAGTACACGATCGACAGCGATCTCATCAAGCAGGGATTCACTCTGCTTAACCGGGAATAACCTCGCCGGAGATCCGGCAAGCATATGGAGAAAGGAATGCGCAAGGTTGCGATTGCTGCTACCGTCATGGTAGCGATGATTTTGGGACTGTACATGGGTGTACCCAGCACCGAGGCGGAAGCCACCGGGACAAGCTGTGGTACACCGATTCCCGTGTCCCCGGGTTCACTGACGCTCGGCCTGTATACCCATGTTGGTGAAACCGGAACCCGTGATGGCTTCGGCACTGTCTGGCAGGCTGACCATGCTGCAGGAGTCGATTCTCGAAATGAAGTCCGTTGGGTCTTCGACGATCAGACCACATGGCCCGCGGTTGTGAACAACCTGGCGAGCAAGGGCATCAGTACCAACGGTCACGTGGTCGAAGTCGCCCTATATACCGAACAGGCAACACCAAGCACTACGCTCTCATACTCTGACGTGATCGGTGCTTCGGTGTTCCTGCGGGCATGGGGCAACTATTATCACCGGTTCTTCGTACCGAACGGCACCGGTGGCTTCGTAGAGGATACTAGCCTTCAGGACGAAGTGCAGGCAGGATACGGCTACTCCTCGTTGTGGGCGATCGGTGACCTCTCCACCGACTCCACCAAGCGGGACCTCACCATGTACAAGATGGAGTCCAGCAATCTGCAACGGTGGGACTGGGTGCAGACGACAGACGACCTCGATTTTGACATCGGGCGCTTGATCGTCACCCATGGCAATGCGAGTTCGGTTGTGGAGATCGTGACTCCCGGCACTACCGATGGTCCTGGTGGACCCATCGTTCCGGGCGGTACCGGAACCACCAACCAGTGCACCTCGAAGCCTGCGTGCGTGGACCTGGAGAATACGGCACCTGACTGCAACATCGTTCAGGTTGAGTGCGGTCCGACCGGGAAGACCTACTGGGAAGCCTGCGACTGGTTCGACCTACAAGACAACAACCACATCAACTACGTGGCTGCCGATCAGCAGCTGATGTACGACCTGCGCGACCACCTGGTTTCCGACCCGGCGACCGTTCACTACGTTGTTGGTTACTACGGGCTCGGCGCGTTCAACGGAGGGGCTACCACTGCCCAGCGTGTGGCCGCATACAACCATGCCATCAACGCCGCACGTGTGGTGATGGAGGGCAACCCTAATGACATCGTCATTACGCCGGCCGGTCGAACCGCCTATGTTGCCTACATCAATACAATGCTCGGTGAGTCGTCTGCCTATGATGTGGTACTCAACCAGGTGAAGGGCAAGATCGATGCGTTGGAAGGTGATACCCGGGCCGTCTTCTGTACGGATGTCTTCGGCGCCTCCGACTGCAACCTCTGATATCTCGTGACCCCATCAACAACGCTGTTGATGGGGTCACCTGTATCCCCACACCAAACAGGTTTGATATAGAACATAGGTGAACCGGTGAAACCCAGAAACGTGGTCCGTCAAGTGGTGCTTACTGCTCTTACCTCCAGAGAAGAGAAATTGGTACCTAAGGCCGAGACGTTTCTTATGGACTGGGTATCTGATGGATGGGGCCCTCTACCTCCTGAAATCCAGGCCATCGATGACAAGGGTGCAGAACCACTAACCGATGCTGAAAAGAAGGTTCTCGTAGACTGGTTCTACAAGAACGCCCCGGGGAATTACTGATGAACCCTCTTGAAAAGATTCTGACCGCCTATACCATCGAAGAGCCCCGGGATCGTCCCGAGGAACCCGAATACCCCTTCGAAGCCCAAATCGAGTATCAGGGGCTGGCCCTAGACATCGAGAATCTTAAGGGGAGCACTCGATCTGGCGTCGACGAAAATGGTAACAAGTGGGAATCGACCATGTATGCTCACTACGGTGAGCTTCGCGGTCAAAATGCTCCTGACGGTGATTACCTTGATGTTTTTGTAGGCCCCGAAGATGACGCCCAATGGGTATTCGTGGTCCACCAGGTGCACCCGGGCGGGCACGAGAAGGCAGGCCAATTCGACGAAGACAAGGTGATGCTGGGGTTCTCTTCTGCGGACGATGCCATCTCCTGCTACCTCAAGCACTATGACCGCCCTGACTACTTCGGTGGAGTGACCATGGTATCAATGCCTGAGTTCAAGGCGTGGGTCAGCCATCCAGACTCTGATAGTAAGCCCGTCCAACCACCCGCCCAATGGAAAACCGACTATCTTCGTCCGAGGAAGAAAGACATGAACATTGAAGCCATGTCCAACCCACTGACCCGGACGAAGGAAATCATCCGGACCCTGGAAGAGAAACTTCGGGCCGCCCAGAAGAAGCTGAAGAAGGCAAGGGCAAATCACAAGAAGGCCACGACCATCACGCAAAAGGTGCGGTACAACACGGCCGTGAAGTGGCACCAGAAGACCGTCAAAAGCTTGAAGCAGGAAATCCGCGAGGAAAAGCAAGTCCTCCGAGATGACACCAAGCTTTTGAAGAAGGAGAAGAAGGCGTCTCTTGAAACGGTGATCGCCAAGTTCTCATAGGTTGACATATCTGTTGTGCCATGTTATAATGCTAGGATGGGAGAGATGAAATGAGCATCAAGAAGGTCATCGAGAAGTACGAAACCACCGCTTCTATGAGCCGCCAGGACTTCAACCAAGCCGTTCAGAAGGTTTGGGGAGGAGAAACCCCGGAGGGGTTGGTTGTCATCAGTCCCACTGAGTTTGCGTCCCACAGGGGGCTGTCATCTGACGCAAAGTCGATGATTCGAAAAGAACCGAAGGTGCCGGATACCAGACACCGCGGTCGGACGGAGTGGCTTCCATCTCAGTATATCCAGAACTGGGATTGGAACAATGGTGGTCTCTCCATCAGTTGGAACTGGGAGCAGAGGAAGGTCATCCTTCCCGAGGGGTGGGAGGACGACCGCAAGTTCATTCGATCTGTCAATGACTTCTATACCGCAGTGAAGGAGCAACTCCGGGTCACCGAGGAGGGGTGGATTGTCTACTCCTCTCGGGGCATCGTAGGGAGTGTGTCCCGACAATTTGGGGTTTCTATGAACCGTGCCGAGGCCGTCTTTGAAAAGAACAAGGATGAAGCTCTCCGGCAGACGGAAATCATGAGGATTCGACTGCCCATCGCCAGTCCTGTGAATGGGAAGGTCCTCATGATTCGCGACGAGCAAAGCGTAGTCGACTTCCTGGGGACCAAGCTCAAAAAGTCTCCTGACTTGTACGTGTACGTCGAAGGATATGCCGAGGCCCCCCAAGACCCGGATGAGGAAGTCGATTCCTACAGCGCGTTTGATGGGTGGTCTCAGAAGGACCTCATCCTCGAACACATTGCCGACATTGATGCATTCGAAGCTGACCGCGACGGGCATTCGGTCATGGCCCTGTGCGGTCCCTTCAAGAGCGCGGCTGCAAAAAGAGCCTTCATGAAGAAGATTGGCCTCAGCTCAAGGCAAGAGAAGAAGAACCGCGAAACCGCCAAGGCATACGGAACCTTCCAGTCCTACTAGTCCGAAGACCCCGCGCCAAGGATAGAACCAAAATGAACCAGCCTCGGGCCAGGACCATGGCCCAGCAAATTACAGGTTGCTCGGTTGTTTTGACCGACAATCCTGACGGGTGGTATCAACACCCGGGATTCATCGAGATACCTCGTGGAAAGGGTCGCAAGGAGGCCCTCATCCATGAAGTGTGTCATTGGGTTGTAGCCAACGACCTTGAGAGAAAGGAAGAAAACCTGGGCATGCCCAAAGACCCCCAGGTTGACCAGTTGAGCCTCTCGAAGGTTATGCGCGAACTTCGAGAACAACAGGCTTGCTTTCTTCAAAAAATCCTCTATGCCATGGATGGTAGAGAGGTCCCCCGCAACCCATCATGTCGTTTTCGGCTCATGGTCCCGCTGGGTGTCGACCACTCGAAGTGGGTGTTTGACCGAGCCCGAGAGATCGGATGGGAGAAATTGTACGTCTTGGTATCAAGGCCCTGGTAGGAGAAACAATGAGCATCAAAGAAGTAATTGCAAAGTACAAAGTCACTGCCTCGGGCCATGATCAAGAGATGATTAGCCATAGTCATGACTGGGTCAAATATGTTGACACAGAGGGGTGGGATCGACTATGGGATGACAGTCTCAGACACGTCGCTCCCGAGGGCTACCTCAGGCATATTGAAGATGATGACTTGCAGTACCACATCATCATCTGGCTTGATGAAAGACTCTATGACTTCTTGAAGGAGAAGGGCATGGAGATAGACGGAAGAAAGTGGGATGAGGACCTCTCGCAAGCTAGACAAAAGATGATAGAGGTTGCTTGCAGAAAGTCCGACATACTTGAAGGACGTATCAGGCCAGAAGAAATAGAGAAGGTTATCAAGAGCATACCCGATTACATCACCTGAGGTTCCTGGGCGCTAGGTGGAAGATATCAAATGAGGTATCTTCCTATGTCCAAGATGATCACAGGACTGGCAGAAATCGACCCCTACAACCCTCTTGTGGTGTTGGAGGGGTCGAAGATTATCGAGGAAGTGCGCGAGTCTATCGTGGGGTCGGGCTCCGATCGGAGACTTGAGCGTACCGCGGTTGTGGCTTCTACCACCGAGGGTGGGTCCATCAAGCGGCGCCCCATGGATGTGTCCTGGCTGGCTGGCGCCAGTGAGGCATACAATATATCAGCCGATGTCCGGGACTACATCTTCGTTAATGTTCCGATCGTCACGGCCGATTTCCCTAACCGAAACATGGACTGCTTCACGTATGAGGAGCTGACTACTTTCAGCCCAGTTCTGGGTCGCTTCGTCTACGGGTCTTTCAAAGCCAAGCCGATGCACCTCAACCACAAGAACAAGAACCCCCTAGAGGCCAAGGGGGTCCACTTCGATGCCACACTCCGGAAGTACAAAGTATGGCCTGGGAAGCAAGGGTATCAGAGCAACAACACCCAGCCTCGCGAACTCTGGAAGGTTCGGGTCATGTTGGGAGCTTGTCGCCAGAAAGACCCCAAGGTTGCCCAGAGCATCCTTGACAAAAAGCGCACCGGGTATTCTATGGGTGCCTGGATCGACCACGCCTTCTGCTCGGTCTGCCACAATGACAACATGCGCCAGAAGTGCACCCACCGCCAGCGGGGCAAGGGTTCCATTTCCGCTGACGGCCGCTTGGTATATGACTGCGTGGCTGGTGTCAACTTCTTCGAAACCTCGGTCCTCGATGAAGAGCCGGCAGACCCTGATGCCTGGGCTCCCGATGGTGTTTGGGCCCCACACCTGCAGCCCAACATCTGGGCATCCTCCTTGGAGGCTGTGCTGTGAGCGACTATATATACCTTGAAGTCACCGTTCTGGTCAGGCACCCCGAGAAGTTCGAGGGATTCAACTTCGAAAATGCAGCAAAGGACCTGGGCCTTTCACCTGACCGGCGAGGAAACACCCTCCCTATTCGCACTGACCCTAGAATGGCCAGTGTTCACTTCTGGGGTCGATTCCCTATGGGGCCCGGGCTGCAGGACTCCATTCAGAGGCGTGCCGAGTCCGCACTCAGTCCCCTGGGCGTGCGTCGAGTTATCATCAGAGCACCTACGCCGAGGTTCATGTGACTATCCGCCATATCATCCGGGAGCAAATGGAAATCGAGGCTGCTGTCCCCGCCTGGCTGGCGTCCATGGGTGGAGCCGCAGTTGCCGTCGGTCTTCGTTTTGCCTTGAAGAAGGTGCTCCAGTCTGCGATGAAGGCCATGGCCAAGCAAGCAGCCAAGAAGGCTGCCCAGCAGGGCGCGAAGAAAATCACCCAGAAGGGTGCCCAGAAGGTATTGATGAATCCGAAGGTTATCAAGCCGGCCATGCGGAGAAAGATTGCTCAGAAGGGTATATCCGATTCCGAGATTGATGAGGTCATCAAAAACATGGACTCGTCAGTGGGCGAGAAAGCCCAGAAACTCGTGTTCTCCTATCTGGTTGAGAAGGGTACAGCCAACAAGACCCTAACCGAACAGGATGTGGCAGACCTCAAGGCCGGAAAGGCTCCGAAGGGTACCACTTCTCCTACCGCCAGTGGGAAGAAGGGAAAGAACGGCGAAAAGCCCCCGAAGGGCTACGAAAAAGTCAAGAGTAGCAAGAAAAATGCATATCGTCGCAAAAAGGACGATGGCACGTACGACTACTGGTACCCCTCCAAGAAGTGATATGGGCGCACTTGCATGCAAGTGGGAATCCTATTTCTGGAGATGACATATCGTTAATTCGATATTGGATATCAAATCCGTCTCGAAGTGCCACTGCTTCTACCCAAAGTGGACCATGCACCCTACCTCTTGAATTTTGAATCCACCGCATGGAAAATACCTCAAAGGAGTATACCGTGCCGAATGACCTCCGCAAGATTCGCGCAAAGCAGCAGCAGATGGACGCTATCACTGCTTCCATGGATGAGGGCAACACTGACGAGATGCCCACGAACGAAGATGGGAATGGTGCCGAAGCTGGTAGTGATACCGTTGACCTCGATTCTCTTGACCTCTCTGCCTACATGGACGAGTCCAATGTAACCGCCGCCCCTATTGTCACCGCCGCAGACGACTGCGATGAGGACGAGGACGAGGATGAGGATGATGAGGACGAGGATGATGAGGACGATGGCAAGGCTACCGCTGGTTTCCAGAAGGGTGACAGCAAGTCTGATGACTCCGATGACTCTGATGATTCCGACGACTCTGATGATTCCAACGACTCTGACGACTCTGATGATTCCGACGACTCTGATGAGAAGGGCAAGGCCGAGGCCATGACTTCCGAGGCCCGTTGGTTCGAGGACCACGTTGCCGCTGCCCTGATCGACGCCGGCCTCAACGACCTCGAAATCGACACCCGAGAGGCAGCTGCCACTTCCCTGTCGAACCGTGCTCACATCGAGGGTTCTGCCTTCATCCAGGCCATGTCCGATGATGATTTCAGTCGGATGCAGAAGGATATGGTTCCCCTCTACCAAGAGACTCTTCGTATCACCAAGAAGATCCGCGAGGCCCAGGCCGAGGCTATGAAGGTTCAGGAAAACCTTCGCGCCAACAAGAAGGTCGAGGCTGCTGCTGACATGGGCCGCGAAATTCGTGACGCTATGTTCCAGGATATCGAAGACTCGAACCTCGACTATCATGCCCCCCAGTGGCTTCAGACCCTCGTGGCTGGCTTCTTGGGCAGCGATTCCAAGGAGACTCAGATGGATACCCCGACCGTTGAGGAGCGTGCGGCTGCTGCGGCGCCGGAGACAGCCCCCACGAAGCCCAAGAAGCCCAAGAAGCCCGCTGCTCACAAGCCTCGGACGGCCAGTGTGAAGCCTAGCCCTCGGAAGACCAGCCCCATTCAGGCTGCTTTCGAGGCCACGGCTACAGCTGTTGCTGAGATGGTCAAGATTGGCGATCTCCCCGGCGCTGCTCGCCTCGTCTGCTTTGAGGACTCTGAGGATGCCCGTCAGGCCGTTCAGGTCATGGCTGGTCTCGTGAAGTCTGGCCAGCATTCCCGGGCTGCCCATATGGTCAACGACCTTCGCACGGCTGTTCTTACGGCTCCCAAGCAGGAGGGTGGTGAGGCCCAAGGTGAGGTCACCGCTGGTGTTGAAGCTGCTCAACCGATGCATGCTGTCCTTCTGGCCCAGCCCAAGGACTTCGGTGAGGTCAGCGAGGATGAGGTGTCCGTCATCCTCCACGCCGAGGCTTCCGAGGATCCCTACTACACTGTCATCGTGCAGGGTATGCCGGTGGGTGAGATTCACCTTGCCGACCAGGGTGACCCCGATGAGTATCGTGCGACCTTCGCCGATGTCAATGTCTACGGTCGTGGTATCCGTCACGCCGTAGCCAACTTCGGTGTCGAGGATGCCCTGAGCAACTTCGAGGCTCGCTATTTCGTCACCGCCTTCGATAGCCACGCCGAGATGGGTCGCATCAAGGATGAGGCTGCTGCTCTGGCTGCCGAGGCTATCAACGCCAAGGTTGCCGAGGCTACTGCGGAGATCGTGGACTTCATGATCCTCGCCCACGAGGGTATCCGTCGCAACGCCTACACCGTCGACGATCCACTGAAGTTCTCCCTGTACGAGACCCTCAAGAGCGCCGGTGTACGTGAGGCCAACATCCCCAATTTGGTAGAGCAGGCCATCAACATGCCCCTAGCCGTCGATGGCAGCAACGAGCGTACCGCTGCTATGTCGATGTACCTGGAGATCCTCGCTGAGAAGGCCAAGGAGTTCCAGAATATGGACCCGGCTGCTCTGGAGCACATCACCAAGACCATCATCAACGCCCCTGTCCGTAGCCGTTCGGCCTCGGTTGAGGCGGTGGCCATGCCCCAGACTCTCCGCGAGCGTCTTGCCAGCAACAACCAGCCGGTCATCAATGTGGGAGATCCGATCACCCCGGACCCCCACCCCTCCACTTCGAATAGCACTGCCGAGGATCTTCGCCGTGCTCTCGATCTGAGTCACGGATATCGGAACCGTCGGTCCTGATGCTTCGGGGATATTTGATATCCCCATCACCTCTTCAATCACCTCAATAGATATCAAATAGGGTGGAAATCCCATCCGCCAAACAAGGGAAAATCACAATGGCAATCGACCTCAAGAAGACCGACTCCGATCTCGATATCGAAGTCCCTCTGGGCCTCGGCCAGTCCTTCACCGAGGAAGGCCAGCTCGTCATTGGTACGCTGGCCTCCGGTGAGGAAGTGGCGAATGTTGGGACCGCAGCGGCCAGCCTGAAGCTTCTCGGCTTCGCCAAGCTGGACACCGTGTCCCCGGCTTCGACTCGGACCTTCAGCACCACGGGTACCATCCCGAGTGCTGCAGCCTATACCATCAGCATCGGTCACACCCTCGTGACCAGCGACATCAATGCTGATGGTGATGTCCGGGTGCAGCGTGTTGATACGGGTGCCTACCTCACTCTCGCTTCTGGTGCTCCGGCGTCCGGTGAGTTTCAGCTTTCCGACGCAGCCAACGGTGTCCTGACCTTCAACTCGGCTCAGGCTGGGCTGCAGGTCCGCATCTGGGCCCGGGTGACCATGAGTGCCCGTGAGCGTGATGGTCTGTACCAGCAGCGCCACATCAACAGCAACGCTCAGGGAGACCTGGAGCGCGTTGGTGTGATCTCGGGTACCGGCGTCATCTACACCGACCAGTACGACATGTCCGTCACGGATTGGACGTCTGGCGATCTCCGCACCGGTGCGGGTGGCGTGATCACCGTTGGTGGTGGTGGCACTGTCCTGGACGGCTCGGTTTCCGTCATCCACGTTCCGAGCCTCGACGAGCCTATGCTCGGCCTGCGGTTCACCCTCGGCCGCTGAGGCTAGACCTTCGATGCGCTACCTGAATGACATTCTAGCCAAGATAATCTTGGTTCGTGATTCCCTTCGGGAGAAGGGTCAGCAGAAGCATGCTGCTGACCTGGACGCTCACGCGGGCGCACTATACTTCCTCGGGGCTGGAGACAGCTCCGAAATTACCTCTCATGCACCTGATACCTCTGATTCCGAGCGGGTGGCTCGACTGTCTGGCCAAGAAAAGGCCAGACTGCGCCGCCTCAAAAAGAGAAGGGCCAACAAGCGTCCTGCGCGTAAGCGCTATGTCTGTTGCACCCCTCTCGAAAAGCGTCGTACCCGTCGTGGGACGGCGTGGGCTAGCGTCTGTCACTATGTAGTCACGAGTGGAAAGCGTCGTGGTCAAATGGCCGCTTCCTCTATCATGGTCTCCTACGGAAATCAAAAACCGAAGGCAATCATCGTCAAAGAGAGTGGTCGTGATCGTCGAATGAGCTTCTGTCGAAGTGGTCAACTAGAGCGGGCAAAAGCCAAGTTCGCAAAGAAAGCCTGACATCAGGAACAGAGGAAAATCAAAATGGCAAACCCCTACGGAAAGTTTTCGGGTGCTACCACCCAGATGGTGCTTGCGGGCACTGATGCTCCGGTTGTGAGTGAAGCTCGCAACTTCGGTCGCACTGTCACTGGCTCCGTCCAGCAGTCCGGCTCCGGCCTTGCGCCCACCTCCCGTGGCCTAGCCCACGGTGGCGGTGAGCGTCTGTTCGGCGCCAATGGCGAGATCAATGCCTCCAGCAAGCGCGAGCTGATGGAGAAGATCGGCCTCCTGCTTGACCAAGCCCAGCATGGTGGCTTCGAGCGCCAGATGACCCCCGAGTACAGCCGTGTGGCCCAGGCCCGTGCTGTTGCTCTCGCCGAAGCCCAGGCCAACCCCGACGGTCCCGGCATGCGGATCATCGCCGAGGCGACCGGCAACGAGGTCTTCGAGACTCTCGGCCGTGATGGTCTCGTGCGTCAGTTCCTCCTGATCAACGACCTCAATGGTAGTGACGACGTCAACCGCGTCAAGGTCCGGAAGAAGGACGTGTCCGCGGTCATCTCAACCACGAACATCAACACCACCAAGCAGATGGTTCGCCAGATGTGGGTGTACCCGGGCGAGTACTACGTCAAGTCCTTCGTCTCCATTGAGGAGAAGGAGCTGTCGCAGAACGGTGCCGAGATGCTCGACGAGAAGTTCACGGACATGCTTGAGCAGCACATGGTCCAAGAGGACCGGCACATGAAGAGCCACTTCGATGACCAGGTGGGTATCGTCAACCCCGGGCTGACCTTCAACAAGTTCACCCCGCTCATCTTCACCCAGGCTCGCGTGGCTGTCGAGGAGCAGGGCAACCCCTGTGTCCGCGCTGCCCTCTCCTGGGACCTCTGGGTCGACATTCTCGCTGAGCCGGAGTTCGCCAACTACTTTGACCCGGTCCACAAGCACGCTGCCATCCTCGATGGCAAGCTCGGCGCCATCCAGAACGTCCAGCTCTACACCGACGGCTTCCGGTACGATACCCTGCAGGTGCTCGGCACCCGTGAGGTCTACTTCACCGGTCCGGCGGCTACGGTCGGTGTCCTGGGTCAGCGGAGCCCGATCCAGACGAAGGAGACGGATCGCTACAACCTCGGCCAGGCCGAGCGTGGATGGTTCTCCTTCCAGATCCAGTCCATGACCACGTTCCCCCGTGCCGTGAGCCGCGCTCGCGGTATCTGAATCGTGGGTGCCCCCCTATGGGGGCACCTTTTCTTTTCGGGCCGGGTTGTCCCTTTTGGCGGCCCGGCCCGAATCGTATCAGGGGGTTAGGAAATGGAAATCTCAGCCGAGTGCTACTATTACCCCCAGATGCATGCCGTCGAGTGTACGGTTCGTATATACGACGCCGATACATTGGTTCTACCCCAGGACGTCACTTCTCTTGCCGTCTCTCTTGTTCAGGGTCAAGACGTCCTGGGGTCTACTTCTGACCTCGACCGCTTCTATGCCAATGAGGATTTCGCCTTTCGAGTCATCTTTTCCCGCCCGACTGCGAACATCCAAACACTCACTATTTCGGTGACCGCAGAACTCTACAACGGTGATACCAGCACCGCTGAGTTCACCATAGCAGAGGCAGCTGCCTCTGGGTCTAACGATGACTTCGAGGTCAACCCCCTGCGCAACCAACCCGACAACCGCCCCACTAGGCAGGACACCTGATGCCCCAGAACCCCACCGGACTGGCCTGGTTGGTGCAGAATGTCCTACCCCGGACGTTCCAAGGTATCCTCGGTAGATGGATGCTCAAGAAACTCTTCGATGCCCTCCGAGACCGGAAGGTACTACCCCGAAGCATCGACCAATGGCTCAAGAAGCCCGTCAAGGACCTGAACCAGGTGACGGCCGAATGGGACCCCCTAGAGGCACTTCGACTGGTGCCCGAACTTGGTCATGGCACCGTTGAAGCATCTTCTGGGGACCTGATTCAGGAATCGGTCCGGACCCTCATTCTCGCCACTGTTGGCAGCCCCAAACCAGGCAAATACCCCAAGGGTATCTCCACCAAGGGAAAGGAGGTCTGGGATGACATTGTCGAGGATTTTGAGAAGGAAATCAAGGACCTGGGTGAGGGTGACCAGGCCCGTGAATGGGCTGCTGCTATCCTTCTCTATCAGCGTCGGGCCAAAAAGGCCCGAATCCGCCCATTCGGGAAAGGAACCAAAAGACTCTCCCCACACTCCGGAGATGAGGGTCTGGTCAAGAGAAGAGTTCAGAAGAGGCTGTCCAATTCCTACAAACGAGGGTTTGCCAAACTCAATGCAGCTCTGGATGCCCTCCCGGGTCGCAAATCTGTACTCCGAGCCATGCAACCCTGGTCTGGCAAGAATGGGTACTGGTTTGCGGTCTGCTACCGTGTCTCGGTTAAGGACCTGGGCCGTGAGGAGAAGAAGGGGCTAGAAACCCTCCTCAAATCCAACTTTCGATTTCGCGATGGAAACAACGGAAGTCTTGTTCACGATGATGCCCGAATGAAGCACATTGTACGCCTTCGCAAGTCCCGACGAGAGTGGCGTCTGTGCCTAGAGTTCTACATGACGAATCGTGAGGCTGAGTTGATGACCGGAGAGAAGCATAGGGATGATATCCTTGAGAAGCTCCGTAAGGTCACCAGGATCCTCAAAAAGGAACAAAGAATTCCGAGGAGTATGACATGAACAACATCCGCCGTATGGTCTCCCGGAAGGTCATGGCATCTGCCGAGAGCGTATATCTGGACCGGATTCGAAATTCCGGGTTCTTGGCCGACTTTGTCAAGGAGATGAAGGGCACTTCCCAAGAAGCCCGGAATTTCGAGGACCAGTTGAATTCCATGACCCTAGACACCCTCAAGGAAATGTTTCCCGAGAGCGAGCTTGCGGAATATGAGGGGGCACGATGAGCACTGCCTATGGTGTGAACCAACGACACCCTGCCACTGTGGGCCCGGCTGCCACGGTCGATGTGGACATCGAAAACATCCAATCGATGTGGAACATCTCCGGGGCAGCTATTACGGTCATAAATACCCATCCGACGGTAGACCTCTCCTACACCATCGAGCGGACTCTAGACCTTGGTGCCGGTGTAGACCCTGCGAACGACGGTGTATTCGTGACTGATCTTGGGTCGGGCACTATCTCCGCCGACAATGGCCAATTGGTCTTCGAACCAAAAATGACCCTCCAAGCTCTTTCTTCTACTCCACGCATTGTGCATAGGATCTCCCTGTCTCATGCAGACGGTGCCGAATCTGTGGTGGCCCAGTTCATCATTTCCGGCGTGGCATACGTCAATAACCAAACCGACTTTCTAGCCTTTGGGTGATCCAATGAGCAGCCATCTCGAATCGGCCATGCTGGCCTACTCCCGCCTCCACCGGTCCCTGTACAACGAGTGTCGACTGCCCTCCGAAAGACTCGCCCTTCAACGGTTTGACTCTCTGTACCGGAGGGCCATTGATCATGAGGATTCTCCTCATGTGAAGGCGGCTGCTGAGGAACTCGATGAGAGTCTTGCCGCCTGGGTTGAGAAGGCCGAAGATGAGATGTCCGTTCACGGAGCCCTACAGGACATCATCTCCTTCAATCGGACCGTTGCAGGCAGAAACAAGGCCCGAGGGTCGGAGGCGTCCAAGCGGGTCGCCATTGCGGCCGAAGCGGCCGGTGTCGAGGCCATGCCCCTAAGCCTCGATGATTTCTGCGAAGCAACCATGGAGGAAATTCTCGTCCATGGCCAATTCGAATGCCCCCTGGGCGGTGACTACATCAAGCCCCGAGCCACTCTGGACGCTATTCGCCATATGGTGGACGTCCCCGATTGGTGGTTCCAGTCCCAAGTTCGGTCCTCCATGCTGACCCGTGGTATTGTGTCCTCTGTCACTGCTACTGATTGGATGAGGATGCGGACTACCATGGCCAAAAACATAGAGGTCAAGCTTCTCAAAGGCATTCTTCCAACATCCTGCGAAACATCGATCACTATTGGTCGGCCCGAGAATGTGTACCGCGGAGACCTGAGCACTTCGGTTCTCGTCAATGTCACAACGGCCAATGGAGAGTCCCAGGCCGACCTCATTCTTGAACCCAATTGTCCACCGGTCATTCGGTGGCGGTTCAGCTTCAATGAGTCCTCTTTCAAGCGTCTGATGGGTGTGTTCTGTTCATGGAAGACCCCCGAGATTGAGGACGAGTCGGAAATGATGCACACCCTAGCCAACGCAGTGAATGACGACCTTCTGGAATCCGCTGATAATCTCTCTGATGCGTTCCAATTCGGCACCGTCCACCCTAGCGCATTCATCGACGAGGAGGGGTGCTTCATCCTCCATATGAAGGTGTGCCGAACCCGGAATATCGAAGCACCCCTAGACCCTATTCGTCGTGCCGAGTTCCTCCTCGAACTCCACCAGGAAGATGAAGCTGCGTTTGGATCCAAAAAATCCATGTCCGACGCTGCACAAAGTGTCGGAGATCAACTCGGATTCGATCTCCTCAAGGTATCCACGTACAACACCCAGTCCCGGACCGTGTACCAATTTTGTGCCGATTTCTGGTGGTGTTTCGCCGACGTTAAGAATCACCCCGAGAACCTCAATGCAGCCGTCTGCTTGGACATCCTTACCGAGACCATTCTCTCCCTAGGGGATGACAACATCACCGAGGACCACAACCTCAAGAATCCCACCGGTGAGAGCGTTCTGGATGAGCAAGACCAGGTGATGAAGCTCATCGACGACATCACCTCGTTCATTCAGTCACCTGGCCTGGCTCCTCGAACTAAGACCAACTGGGGTCTTGTCCTAAACCACCTCAAGGAAGGCAAAAAGGTCAACCACAAGACGCTGTTCGATACCCTTCCGAACCGTCTCGAAGTGGCCCGGAAGCAGTCCAATGGTCTTCCTCGGATTAATGCCGGGCGCCTATCCCAGCTCATCATGTCTTCTGGGTTGAAAAATCTTGGTGTGGACTCCGAAGACTTCGAGATGGTGGTTGAGCAGGACTGGAAGTGCGGGCGCCCGAGCACCCGTTTGGCGGCTATCCTGGGATCCGACACATCAGATAGGGTGAACATCGACTACGCCGGTCCTGATGGAAAGGTGTGGGCTCGGGGCAATGGTTACAACATTGACGTGATCATCTCGGCCTGATACACTCTTGGACTGGAGAAAAACAAAATGGGCAAAATGAACGTGTCCAAAATCAGTGAAGTAACGGCAAAATACGAAGTCCTTGCAAGCCGTCAAGGAATGCATAATGACTTTTTGGAGCGCGCCTACAATATACTAGACGACGCAGGAATTGACAGATCGTCCGTCAAGACTGGAACTCACGGAAGAGACTGGTATTGGGTGAGCTTCGAACTTCCGAAGGGGGACTTGTGGTACGAGTGGAGACCCGGTATCGTCTCTCCAGAGACCCAGTCCGGGGAGTCTATCACACTTCGACGGAGGCACAGACATAGCAGGCACCCGTCATCCCCCTCTTCCTTTGGGGACGCCCTGGTGAATGTATACAACCCTGCAGAATCCTCCTTCGGGGATGTCTGGCTCTCCGACCAAGATATCAGAAATGCCCATTCCGATATCTTGGACGTAATCGAAGGAAAGTACCTCTGACTTGCACTCCATCGGGTGCCATGTTAAAATACGTACATAGGAGGACATCCGATGGGATACGAACAGGCACTTTCGACCAAGAAGCTGGCCACCCACTGCATCCTGTGTGGTCAGCCGCTCCGGGACCCCATCTCGGTTGAGACTGGTGTTGGTCCGATTTGTCGTGCCAAGAACGGCTACAATGAGGCTGGCAACCCCGAGACCCGTGTCCAGTGTAGCAAGCTCATCCATGCTGCTGCTCAGCCGGGCTTGACTGCCACCGAGGTCTACGACTACGCCGACCAGATCGAGGCCCTCGGGTTCCCTGATGTGGCCGCCAAAATCCGGGAACGGTTCCATCGGGCCTACGAATACGAGCAGCGGGGAACCCTCCCAATCAAGATGAAGAGGGAGAATTACCGCCAGTGGACCGACGCCATCTGGATGCACATCCCCTACGATGCCGAAACAACCAAGAAGTTCAACCAAGCCTTGAAGGACCGCATTTGGTCCAGTTATCGGACGGGCACGAAGGATGACACTGGAACTTTCTGGTGGATCGTCGACCCGAAGCGGGCTGACGCCGTCGACGCTCTCCTCCGGGAGTTCTATACCGGTCGTATGTGCCACTCCTCGTTCGGAGACTTCATCATCGGCGAGGAACTCGGAGGTGGTGATACCGAGAAGGCCCCTCAGGAGGAAGCCCCTCCAGTCCCTGGTCCCCCTGCAGCGACGCCCGGAGCCTCTACCCCCTCGTTTGGAGGTAGTGGCGGAAAGGGAGGCAGCGGCGGCGAGTGGACCCCCATCCCCGGCCCGAGCGGATCCAAGACGTCGACCCCCGATGACCCCATCACCCCCTCGCGCAGCCCCCGTGAGGTGGCCGCGGAGCGTGGGCGTGCCCGGGCCGAAGAACTTTTGAAATCTCTGGGATTGTGATGGACCCTCGGCTACTACCCTTCGACACCTGGTACAAAGCCAGGTTGCGCTCCGACGCCCCCAAGGATGTGGCCGACATTTTCCGAGGCCACACCAGGCCCTTCGTATATCTGCTCCGCACCCCAAGCAACATTCCAGTGCCCCGCTTCAAATTGGGCCGATTTGTTGCCTGGAGCGGGGCAGATCGTACCCATGGTCACCTGACCGCGGAAAAGATTAGGGACTCCTTCGAAATCCTTCAGGTCCATGACGACCAGGAAAACCTCAATGAACGGACCAAGAGATTGTTCCGCAGGAAAAAGCAAATGAGCAAGATGGACGAAGTTGTTGCGAAGTACGAGAACGAGGTCACAGCCTCCCAGAATGGCCAATTCTACAACGATGAGGGGGAGGAACTTGACGCAGAAGAAGTTGAGAGTCATGTCGAAGCCACTCTCAAGGAGTTGGAGAAGCTCAAGAAGCAGACAGAAGACTTCCAACGTAAGCTCAAGGCCGGCAGTCTGAAAACGGAGGATGGGTTTATGTCGTTCATGTCCGTGATCATCCATGGGTATGACCAAACGGGACCTGTGGGCATCAGCTTCGAGTCCAACGATTAGCCGTCCTTCCTAGAGACGGTTGAGCCCCGGTAGGATAATCCCTCCGGGGCTTATTTGTATTCAGTCAAGATTGAATCAGCTGGACATCTTCCAGCCTTCGTCATCCTCCAATTCGGACATAGCCTTCTCCCAATCCGATGGGTGAACCTTCAGGGCCCGCATGGTCTGGTTCATTTCATTGGATACCTGACGAGTGTTGGTAATGGCCCGTCCAGCCAGGGACAAACGTTCGGTAACCTTGATTACATCCTTGAGGATGTCGGTCTTCGAACGACTGTAGAGGTAGGGAATGAGACGGCCGATGGCCACCGACATCACGACAGCAGTGGCTGCCATACCCACGTCTTTGATGAGCCCTACCTTGAGGTACTTGAGAACTCCACGGGCCAGGCTATCTACGACACGACCAGCACGGTCCTTGCGCTTCTGAAGAAGGGTGTTGTTGACCGAGGCAGCTGTCTTGAAGAAGACTTCCAAGTCACGCTCGGAAGCAGACGTTCCCAGGGCTCCCAGGAGCTGGGATATAGCCTCGACATTTCCAGCCATTTCATCTTTCCAGAAGGTTACCATGGTGCGGAGGTACAAGGTCAGAACACGCATCAGGACGGTCACTGCGAGGTAGGCCCCTGCCTGCCCCAGCCATGCCGGGATGGCGGCCTCGACCTGCTTGCGCTCAATGAGATGGGACAGTCGAGTGGCAGCCGTGGCCTTGGTCTTACCGTCGGCACCAGGCTCGTCCTTGGAATTCCACTCATCATCGACCTCTTCGAAGAAGTCCTTCTTCTCGCTGTCAGACAGGTCCGAAATCTCATCGATTCCATGCTCCTTCATCTGACCCTTCATATAATTCTGCCAGTCCTTCTCATGCTCGGTCGTGGCAGGATTTCCATCCTTAGCCACCCGGTAGCGATCGACGACATCTTTGATCGACATCATGTCTCCTGGTATTTGCGGATGACTTCGCGAAGACATGCCACCCGGGCGAATGTTGTTTCGACTATATCCACCAAGGCGTCTTTTCCTTGGTCAGACACGAAATCCACTACCGATCCGTACCCGGACTGGGCACGAACAGTCAGCACCATGCGCCCCACGTCCTGGGACGTCACATCCGGACCACGCCAAACAGCATGGACCAAAAGCGAATCCAGGTCCATCAATGGGACCCGGAGCTGGCCGAGGGCCTGCTTCGTGGCCCTCCACTTGTAGTGGTTGGTTACCTGGGGCGGAGCGGGGTTCATGTCCGCCAAAGCCCGGTCGAAGGGGAGCGCAGCCTCAGAAGTCAAAGCCGCCTCTTGGACCCGCATGTCCACTAGTCCACGAGCAAACTCCGGGAGTTCACTGTAGGCCAGATACGAGTCCGCCAATGAGGAGGCGAAAACCACCTGCATCATTGGCGAAAGAAAGGGTCTCACGGCCAACCCCACTAGGCTGCCGCGGATGACTGTTCAGTCAACCACGAGCTTGTCGACGTCCACCTGCCACTCATACCCAATACCATTGTGCATGGCAAGGATCATCTCGTTGGGACCAGTAGTGAGCACCTTCCCAGAGGCAATCCGAAGAGTATCGGCCCAGGCCAGAGCCGAAGCACCATCCATGGCACCAGCCACAACCAGGAAGGCCACCAGTTCATCACGACCGCCCGTGACGGACTGACGGGAGGTGAGCTGCTCGGCATACCCAGCATCACCGAACGCCTCGGCGTAGTACTGACGGAGCTTTCCAAGAGTGTTCTGGTCCAGTTCGGTGGACGCTACCATCTCGGCAACCTGATTGACGTGGATACGGCTGTTCTCTTCACGACCGGTGATGCGAACGGCTATCATGCCGTGAGCGTCAGCCTCAGACTGCACGCTGCCGACCTTCTCCTCACCATATTCGTTGAAGAAGATGACCTGGGCACCAACAACAGGCAAAGGACGACCCTGATCGAGAGAAGCAAGGCTCACAGCCCGCTTGCCAACCCGGCTCATCGAGGACTGAAGCTTACGCTCAGCGAGGATGGACTCCAGGTCCTCCTCAGCCACCCGGTACAGGACAGGGGTGCCACCGTTGTCGGCGACCTCCCATACATCACTGGAACGGGCCTCGATGAAGCGAGACGGACCGTTCGGAATCATCCGCTCGCGATCGTCGATGGGACGAGTCACCGTGGCTTGAGTCACGTTGAGACTGACGGCTTCGGACCCAGCATGGATTTTGAGGGTGCCCATGTGGGGACGAATCCGACCCTTGAAGGACATCGTAATGAAATCCGAGATGTCCTCGGAGGAGGGGTTGCCCACCCCCTTGTCGAAAGCAACCAGAACAGTTGCTAGGTCCGAACCCGCCATGCGAGTATCGATGAGGGACAGGTCAGCACGATGACCCACATCAGTAGCAATGCGGGAGGCGACCCGAGAAGCAATGCGATCAACTGCGTTGGGCATTTCGTTCTCCATGTGGAAGATATGGCTTGGGTGATTGATGGCCTTGGGCCTATTTCCCAAGTGCTCGGGTCAAAACTGTTGCCGAGAAACCCAGCGCTTCTGAAGCGGAATGTATATCGTCAAAGTTATCATGGGCCCACGTCGCCAACTTCGCGGCGGGCACACCATACTTCGCTTCGAGGACCGACTGGGCTGGGTCACGCACCGAATAGCACTCGGGAGAACATATCCGAATGCAGTCCTCCTCGTAGAATGCCTCGCCATCGAATGAACGTTCACACTCAGCACATACTTGGGTGTTTTTGAAGAACACAAACTCAGGTCGCAACTCACTCCGAGATTGAGCCACACCGATGGCAGACCCTCGCATCTTACCCAGGGATACCTTGGTGATAGACCGCACCTCTTGGGATGTGATGCCCAAGAGATCACCAACAGCCTTGTCCTTCATGGGCTCGTTGTTTGATTCAACCAGCACACAGTTGTGAGAAGCTGTCTTGAAATTGTATCGACAGTTGGTATTCTCACAAGAAGACAGTACCTCCATTTTGAGAACAGGACAGGCGAACCCTGTCTCCTTCAGTTCAACTCCCTGTCTCGTCTCCAATACCTGGGCTACATTGTCCATCTCCAATAGACGAAGGCCCTGCCGCAACTTCCGACGAGATATGACATCAAGGTCCCCATAATCAGAGACCAGGCGTTCTAGGCCCAAAACACTCAACTTCGGGGACAACCCACGGGATTTCAATACATCCTTCAAAAGGACGTTCACAGCGGGAAAGTTTTTCAGGTCCATGATACGCTCCAACACGGACTGGATTTACCTCAGAGAATCCCTTCCCGCTTAAGGATCCGGTACACCCCGAGAGTCATAGAATCCATCACGTGGTCACATGGGTCATATCTTTTGAGTCTAGGCCGCCAAGTGGCATGCCTATCTCCTGCCTTCTTGATAAGGCCCCTGGGGAATTTTTCGGAGTGATGTTTGTTGTACGCATTCTTGTGATCAGCAGCCTGGATGATGACCACGTTGATACCCCGACGTCGAGCTTCGGATGCAAACATCCCAATGAGAAGGTTCACACACTCACTGACCGATCCGCCTCCCTTGCCTCGACGGGCCTGGTAGCGCTCCATGACCAACTCGTCACCCTCGGACATCTCAAGGTCATCAAAAAGCCTCGCAATGCGCTTGTAGAGGTCTTCGGTTATGTACCCATGAGGAGTATTGGGGGTAGGAAAGTGACCAGTCTTCCCTAGCTTGCGACCTCTCCACAGACTGAACCAGGTGTTGTTCTTCCCCGGGTCTATTGATAGTGTCTTAATGACCATGGGGCGGTCCTTTTCCTGTAGGTCTCATACGCAAGGTGGGACGCCATGACCAAATTCGGCGGTCGCAATGATGGCGACCTAACAAACCTAGAACGTGCTACTGAGACGGCCGACAATACGTTGGCTCATTCTATCTTCCGACCCGGAATGCGGTATGGCGGAAGAGATGAGACCAACCAACATCAGGTGGTCACACGAATTGACCACCTGGAAGACCGAGTGGTTGAGCATATCAGAGAGAACCTCATCCCGAGGGTACAGGAACATTCCCGGATTTCTATCGACACGGACCCGGTCAAGTTCCTGTACTACCAAAAGCTCCAATTTGGTAGGCTCTGTTCTTGTTTCGACCGGGTCAATGGAGCGGCCGACAAGCAATGTCCCATCTGCTACGGACGGGCCTATGTTGGCGGATATCACAAGTATGGGACCAACCACCACGTAGTAGACATGACGGCCCCCAACCTCACCTTGGTGAACGTAGCCCCTGACTTCGGGTCCGGACAGCGCCCTGTTCCTCTGACCCTTCTAGATACAGCGGTCAAGGGATATATTGAACTCACCGTACCTTTGGGCGCTAATAGGGGTGTTCTGGACGCCATGCGGATGAAGGGCAAGGCCCAGAATGGGTCCAGTATCACACCACTGGTCAAGCTGAAAGGACAGGCTGACTCTGAATTTGTGATAGTCACCAAGAGTGTTGTCGAGACCAAGCTTCGCGATGCCTTCGGACGCCCCAACTCCCTGGTGTTCAGATTCGTGATGGACCGCATCAACCCCGATGCGGAGCTTCCGGAGTTCCTGTTCTTCTACCTCAGATACACGACCCTGGATGACATCAAGGTAACTCTCGACATCCCCAAGAGGGAGAAGAGCATCGAATTCCAAGAATATGGACTGTTGGATGTGGTCGATACCATTGAGGCGGTAGCCTCACGAAAACTCCCAAACATCACTTCGGAAGACATGTTCATACGAGTACTGGATGGGGAAAGGTTCAAGGTCATCCAAACCTCCCAATGGGAACCAGAGAACCAGCTGGTGGAGACCGCCATCCGGGCTCGCCACATCAACAAAGAAGAACACCTCTATCGAGTTCTGTGAGGACCAAAAATGGCTCTTTCTGATACCTTCCTCAAGCTGGAGATTGACACCTCCTATGCTGGGTTCTCCGACCTCACTTCGGAAGCCCTCAATTCCCTAGTCTTGCACGTTGGGCCTGGGCACATTGCCTTCCAGCCCTTCCAGAATGCCGAATACCAGCAGAATCTGACTTCAACCTTGGGCCACGCCGGCCGGGTCAGTGCAGACCCTATCTCCTTGGTGATCGGTGCCAAAGCCCCGTACTTCATGCCTCTGAACCAATGGGGGCTGATGAACCTGAGCCAGGTACAGGAGCTTTCCCAACTCATCAAGAAGGGGGTGGTTACCGCTACCCTTCATAACCGGGGCGAAACCGTCGGCGGGTCGGGTCTGGAATGGCGGGTTGGATTCAACGTCGATGACCAGGAAATTCGTTCCTACAGCGTTCAACCTCGCAGCGTATGGGAGGCGGTAACGGCCTCCCAGTCAGTCCCTGCTGCCGGGGCTGACAATTTCATATACATCCCGGGAACGCCTAGGGTATACCCTATCATCGAGTGCCAGGAAGCCACAACTGTTGACTATGATATCCAGGTATATGCTTTCAATCCTATCTCCAACGCTGTGGCTCTCATCGCCGAATTCCTCAACCGGAAGGGCACGTTTGTAGAGCGCCTAAACGATGTGGAGTATTCCCAGTATATCATTCCCATCGTGTCCCGTGTTGGCGGTGTTGTAAACATCGATGTCAATGTCGGACTTCAAATCGAGCGTGCGTGATGACCGAGCTTGAGATCTTCAACGAGGCTCTATTTGTTGATAGTCACCAGGACGCCGTTCGAGAGACTCAAAAGTGGACCCTCGAACGGCTTCTTCAGTGGCCGGATGACCTCCGCCCGGGCATCGCCCAGCTGCTCATCGACAAGGTCCGAGCCTGGGGCGTAGAGCCTCCGGCTATCTGGGAAGAGGCCATCCTAAACCCAAGCCTAATCAACGACCTTCATGATGACAGGTCTGAGAGTGAAATGGACGAATGGGAAGACCCAAGGCCGACCCATGACGCCGAGGAAGATATCCTGGCATAGTCCGTTCTCTCGTGTTACAATGGTATATGTGAGGTATACTTCAAATGTCCGACAGCATTGAAGAGACCCCGGCAGCGAGCGAGAAGCTCGCGGGCCGGGAAAGCCGTATAGAAAAGCCGTCGACCATCGAAGCGATGCCCAAGACACAGCATCGTTTCCAGCTGCCCGGTTTTTTCACTCTCCCGGATGGGTCCGTCTACTACATCGAGAATGAGGTCGACCGACTGGAGGAATACCAGGCCGACGTTGACCAATTGCACGAGAACGAGCGGCTATTTGAAGAAACCGGGGTTTTTCCTGGTTCTTACAAAAATCCCGGAGACATCCCGGAATATGAACGCTACGTCAAATGGGATACCGCTTTTAAGAAGGTGGAAAAGGAACTCATCCTTCGGAAAAGTCAACTCCCTCTAGGTAGCGCTGACCGTACTATCATCGATGCCGAATTGGACGCTTTCAGGGCGGCCATGAGAGCCAAGGAGCCCAAAGTCCGGTTTCGGCCCCGTCCCCGTGCGCCGCACACGGTATTTCGAGAGAAATGGTCAGTTGGTGACCTTCTCGCTATCAACCTCTCGGATCGCACCATCATGCGGACCATGGAGAAGGTGGACCGCATCAAGACTGAGGACATTACCGGCCTTGCTCCTCTATCAGATGAGGGCAAGGCCAAGATTATGCTTGAGCCGTCGGTCTATATACCTCTCGATGTCTGCGGGTATACCAACACACTCCGACGGTCTGTGAAATTTCTCATTGATAACCCCGAGGGTCCCGAAGAGGCTCGAAACAGGGTCAAAGAAATCTTCTCTTCCTTCATCGCAGGATATGAGAGATTTGTCGACGCTATCTCTGTTCCAGCATATTACGAGTCTATCAAAGACAAATCGTTGTATGACTTTGAAAAATCGTTCCGGACCCACTGGGACAATGTATTCGGAAGGTATGAAAGCGACCACCCCAGAATCAATAACATGGTAGAATGGGGTTTTACTAGTAGAGACGAAACTGCTGAAACCCATTGGCCAACGATCATCAAAACTGTCCAAGAAGGTCTAGACCTCTACCGTACATATCTCCCCCTATTCGTTGATGAGTTCTATACTTGGGTTCAGAAGCATGGCCTGCCCTGTCGGGCCCATGGGACTGAGATTGAAGGGTCCTGGGCAGCGGCTTTTGTTCAGTCCAGCCAGTTCCTCAGTCGTGCCAACGCTATGCATCACAACTCTTTCGAGGTACAGCGACGAAACCAGAGAAATGCCGAAAGGGCTGGACTTCAAGAGCCTATCTTGAAGGTTGCCATACGTCGAAACATGTATGGCAATTGGAAGAACTCGGTGCACATTGAGGAGATTGCGGACAAGATTGACGGCCCCGAGGTCGTTAACCGCGTGGCTGATGAGCGGCTTGCCTTCCAAACCGCTACCATTGACCAGATGCCCGAGGTTCCCCACCTCTCGAAGGATATCAAACTCTTCCCACACCAGGCGAAGACTGGTGCTCAACTAGACCAGAAGAACCGTGCTTTTGTGTCGGCCGTGATGGGTGCTGGTAAGACCAGTATGTTCTACTCGGACGCAATGATTGCCATCAAGAACGGCAAGGCAAAACGTCCTGCTGTTGTAATGCCCACCAATACTGTGGAACAACAGGTTGATGAGCTGAAGCACAAGTTCGGCGATTACGTCAACATCATCGGTCTCACCAATCAGTCCTTTCGGAAGATGGGCAAGGGTGATGAGCGATTTGAGACTCTTAAGAAGCTCATCATTGAGGCTCCACCCAACACCATCGTGCTGGTGGCCTATGAGTGGCTGTCTCTGGAGCCCGAATCCTACGATACTGGCAAGACCCGGAAGAACAAGACTCCGATGATGGCCAAGCGATATACCCGCGGCACCTTCCTCACTGACGAGTGTGGTGTGGACATGGTCATCCTCGATGAATGTCACCGCATCAAGAACATCGATACTGCCCGGGCCAAGGCCACCATGGCTTTGTCCAGTGCCCCAGTCAAGCGGGTTGGGTCAGGTACCCTCTTTCCGAACACCCCTGATGATGTGGTCGGGCCGGCATCCTTTCTGGACCCCACCCTCTTCGGGTCTCACGAGGAATTCTGCAAGAGGTATAGCCTGGAAACCGTCCGTAGCAAGGTGGTGAGCTTCACCCCCGAGATGCTCAAGGAAGTCCGCAACGACCTCCTCGAATATGGTATGGTGAACATCCGTCGGACCGCTTGGATGCACATGATGCCCGACCGGACCGAGACCATCCACACCACCCGTCTGAGCCCTCAGCTCCAGAAGCTCTACGAGGCTCTGTATAATGCCACCATTTCCAAGATCGAGGGTGACCCCGTCCTCTCCAAGTATTGGAAGGAGTTCGCTGAAGACGTCGGTGCCGAGGACCTCGACATCGACGAGAACGGATTCCTGCTGACCATCCTCGGTCGCATTGACCAATTCGTCTCTGCCCCCGACTCCAAAATGGGCGGCAACATTCAGGACCTCATTGATGAGGCGCAGAACGCAGAGACCGCCGAGGAGAAGAAAGCAGCCAAGGAAAAGCTCGATGGTATGGGTGCCACCCTACTTCGAATCCGTGGTGCCATCGAGAACATGCCCGAGATGGACCGGGCCTCCCCCAAGGTGCGTAAGGCAGCTGAAATAATCGACAAGCACTTTGCCGACCCTTCCAATGTCCTCAAGACCGAAGATGGTCGGGAGTTCGAGGGTAAGGTTATTGTCTTCGTCTCCAATGTCGACACCGCGAAGCACTTCCAGAAGTATCTCCCGATGCTTGCTAGCTCCGTGACCGAAGCCGAGATCGGTTTCTTCAAGGCTGACAGCAAGGGTCGCCGCGCTCTGGCCGAGTTCAAGGACCCTTTCAGTAACATGAAGGTTCTATGTGCTGTAGACGCTGGACTCCGTGAGGGACACAACCTTCAGGTGGCCAACCGGGTCATCCGTGGGTCTCTCCTCTGGACGCCCGGCGCCATGGAACAGACGTACGCCCGGGTATATCGCCCTGGAACTCTGGCCAACGAGGTCTTCATCGATATCATTGTCACGGAGAACACATTGGAGGTGGCCAAGTTCGGTCGTCTCCTCTCCAAGTATGATGCCATCCAACGCGTCAACTCCGAGTTTGAGGATGATTCCACCGAGGAACTCCCTCCGATCTCGATGAATATCAAGAACATCGAGACGTACACCAGCATGAGCATGTTGGACGAGTACATGGACCGGTACAACAAGGCGGCCGAATTCGACCTCGCCGAGTCCAAGAGACTCCAGGCTGAGTACGGGTCCGAGTTCATCGACCGGGCCGGTGGTCGTCTGCCTGGTGCTGATCTCATTACTGGGCTGCTTCCCTATTATGATGAGGAGGACGCATATCGTCCGGTCAAGGTTCGGGTGATGGACCGCCAACTGGTGATATCCGACCCCGACAGCTTCGAGTGGCTCAACAAGCGAGTCTGCAAGAAGCTTGGCTTGAAGGAGGCCACCTCCAGCGGTCAGGTTGTGTACACCGGGAATCGACCCCTCGACATGGACGCCTGGGTAGAGACCGCCGAGACATTTGGCCTCGATGTTGCCCTGATTGAGGAATCCGGGTCCACCGCGGTCAAGATCAAGAAGGACGAAGTCACCAAGTCTTCGAAGCCGAAGAAGACCAAGGTGAAGATGAAGAGCCGCAAGAAGACGGGTCCGCTCAAGCTCCTGTGCGTCGGACCCGTGGGCAGTGGCATCCTGGCCATGTATGCCAAGAAGCAACAAAAGGGTGATGGGTCGGAAACGTACCAGTATGTGATCGTCCATCATACTGATGGTGAGGTCGGGTCGGCCGCCCGTGGCGACCGCATTCACACCTTCCACGCTCGGGGTAGGGGGTCTGGCCTTGCCAAGCTCACTGGTATCCAGTGGGATCATGTGCACAAGACCCTCTACGATGGGTTCGGTGAGGTCACCTGGTACGCCCCTGGAGACGTCCCGGAGGTCCCTGATGTGGCTCCAGTGGTCGAAACCACCGTAGCACCTCTTCCGGCCAACGTCGTGCGCTCCTTGCGCTTCCTGCAGTATGATGGGGTCAAGTACCTCACCATTGACTCAGACGACGACCGCGCTCCTGACCTCCGGCCCCTCGGATTTGTGTGGTACAACGCGTTCTTCCAGCGTCCGTTCCAGACCATGAAGGATGCCCGGGTCATCATCGACCACCTGCAGCGAGTTGGTTTGGATATCGACGAGGATGATTTCTCGGACCACGCCCGGGACGCCATCTGGAAGCGCAAGGTTCCGCAACGCAAGCTCCTCCGCGAACAGCTGCAGGAGATGCGCAAGCGGCGCCGGTCCCTCAAGAAGGGCAAGGTGTCCATTCACTACGTCCAATACAAGGGTATGCATCACCTCGCTGTCAACGCTCTAGAACACCAGGACGATATCCGCAAAGTACGGGCTGTAGGCCGGTTTGGTCAGGTGACCTCCGGTTTCTGGATGCCCGTTCCTGGGAAGGCCGAAGTCCAGAAGGTGGTTCGCCAGCTGGAGAGCGCCGGTGTTAAGGTCGTCTATTGGGAGGAGTTCAAGACCCTCTGCTATGAGTGGTTCGGGTACAAGCCCACCGTCGACCTTTCGGTGCCCGAAGATGTCAAGGAGAAGCTCGAACTCCCCCGTGAGGACCCGAGCCCTGCGCCATCTTCCCCCGAGGTCATCAAGGACACTCTCAAGAAGATCCGCAAGAAGCCTGCGAAGGGCCTATCTGATAAGAAGCTTGACATCCTACGCCACACCTCGGGGTCGGATATCATCGGGTATGGCGGAGACACCCCCTTCAATATCGCGGTCATCCAGTCCCTCCTGAACAAGGGGTACATGGTCGGAACCCAGGAACGGGAACTCAAGCGGTACGTTGATGTCCAGCTCACCGAAAAGGGCAGGGAGGCTATCGGAGTGGATGATGAGACTCCGCCTGCTCCAACCCCCGAGCCTACGTCGACACCTAAGGACGTCAAGGATGTATCCACCACTCCTCTGGATTGGAAGATGGTGGCCGACGAGCTTGACGACCCCTTTGAGCCCCGAGCCTTGTGGCGGTCGGTGGCCTCCGGTCGTCAGGTTTCTCTTGTCCTATTGGAGGACGACGAGACCTGGGAAGTCAAGCTGATGAGGCGGCATCCGGAAACCGGCAAGCGTCAGAGCAAAATCTTCCAGTTCACTGAAAAGGACTTGGCCCTCAGCAAGGTCCAGTCTCTCATCGGAGCCAGGTCATGAGCATCAAGGAGAAGGGCACTCGAAAGCCAGGCCAGAGGCTATGGTTTGAATACCACTGTTTCGAAAGTCATGATTCCGGTGATGCAGAATTGTGGTATCGATCACACCAAAAGGTGACAGTCATTGAGCCGCTGCCATTCGGAAAGTTGGATGATGAGGCATCAGTAGAGGACCGAGGAGGCAGAGTGTACTTGGTCCGCTTCGCTGATGGTTTCGAAGGCCATGTGACTTGGGATGAACTTCTAGATAGTCCAACCGAGTTCGAACGACCTGACCCTCCTCCTCCAAGTTCAAAGGTCAGAAGGGCCATAGCCCAGCACGCCATTGAGGCTTCGAAACTCCGGATGATGCGTCAGCTGGCCGAGAAGGACCTCGAAATGACGGATTCCGAAATCTGCGAAATCATGTTTGGTGGGGATTCCAAGCAATGTGCAGAGTTCCTAGACATGGACCGGGAAGGACAACTTTCATGGCTCATGACCAACTTGTATGTTGGCATGAGCGAAGAGACTCTTCAAGAATTCATTTCCAAAGGGCGGTAGACCATGAGCATCAAAGAAGTCATCGCAAAATACAGCATCCAAGCTAGTGCGTCAGAATGGAGTATTGGTATATATGATACCAATGGAAACCCCAGCAAGAAGTTCAAATCACTTCCTGATAACCCCTCCCAAGAAGACGTCGCTAGAGCGTCCGAAGGTAGTGGTGGCAGGGACTACATAAGTGTCTTCAAGTCAGGAAGAGACTGGGCTGTGATGGCAGGGACTTATGGTCCCAGAGATATCGCGTTCTATGTTGTGGCATTGAAGGGCAAGCACAACAGCATCGCCTCTGACATCGAGAATGCTGTGCATACCCTAGAGGACTTCGACCCCTACGACTACACCGAGGAAGAAGTCGTAACGGCAATCATGAGACACTTCAAATTGTGAACGTTGTGGAATGACCTGCCTACAGGGGCCAGTTTCGAATTGAGACTGGCCTCATCTGTATACCGGAGCAACCATGCCCCAATCTCAGTCAACCCCCTATACCGCAGAAGTCGCCTATCGGGGCGTTCGAAAGACGTTCGAATTCGGGTTCTATGCCGATGATGCCCAGACGATCCCCATTATCCCATTCAACACGGCCGAATATCCGAAGGTCCAACTGGTGGCCCCTGATGGCCAGGTGTTCCTAACCCGCGGCCCACCTTCTGTTCGTAGCACTGGGGTACCCGGTAAGTGGGCCTTTGACTTTGATGTTCCTCCTGATTCCCTGGTTACGGCCATCAACCAGGCATGGGAATTTGCGGCCATCGTTGCTGACTCCAATGGCATCGAAAAGACGTACCGGACCACCTTCATCATCAAGGACCCGAACGTCGTTAAGGCCGGCAATCAAAGCCGGATGTACCCGGTGGTCTCGGGTAATGACCTTCAGGTCATATTCCACTCTCCGGTCGACCTCTACTCCGTCTCACTTCGAGTCTTCCGGTCCGGAAGTGAAACCGACATCATCGTGGACTCCACCTCTGTCGGGTCCGGTGACGGGGACATCAAGAAGGTCGTGTCCGAAGGTGTCTATGTCTACTACTACGACATTCCGGCAGAAACCACGGCCAACATTTCCCTAGGCGACCTGGATGAGGGCATCTGGCAAATTCACTGGAAGGCCCAGGAAAGCCAGATATCCCCTAAGGACCTCGTATATCAAATAGCCCAGGTATTCTCCAGCAACATCCTCGAATATACGCCCCATGTGCGGTACATCGTGGACAAACTCGAAAAGAGGTATACCACTCGCCAGGGGTACGATGAATCCGATATTCTTGGTGCTCTGGATATGGGACTTCAGCTGGTTAACACCACCTTCCCGGCCACCCAGTATGTGCTCACACCCGGAACGGGTACAAGCCCTACCATCTTTGCTGGTGGGACCGGGGTGGTACCAGACCAATTCAAGCCCTATGTAATCCTTGGGGCGGCATGGTGGCTATATATGGGCCAACTGGGCCTTGCGGTTGACCTCCAGTTCTCGTTCTCTGGTCAGCGGACTACTCTGGACCAGGATCAGACCGGAGGTATCGAGAGCCTACTGGACAAATATCGGTCTGCCCTCGAAGAGCAACTCGGAAAGGTCAAAACCGATTTCCTACGGCAGAACCGCCGGGTGGGAACCCTGGCAGTCCGGCCCCGGTCTTACCGTGTTTCGCAGACCACGGTGTTCAAGATCAATTCAACCTTGGGGTCCAATTACATCGGGTTCCTAAACGGCATCGGACTCATCTGATGAATAGAATACGCCAAGCTGTTGTCGACGCCGAGGACCTTCGCTGGCTTCGAGATGCAGAAGAAGAATTCGACGAAATTGATTCAGAATACCAAGCCACCAAGAAGTCCCTAGAAAACATCGTCTCCAAAAGATATGGAGGGGATTTCGACCTTCTTATCGATAGCGCCTTCGTTGAATCCGGTAAGGGGGACAAGGAAGCACGACTTCTGGTCGAAGAAGAAGATCGCCTTAGGAGACACCGTCAATCTGCTTGGAGCAGACGGTGGGACCTTCGGGTTAAGTTGGGCTTTGACCCAAGGACTGGCAAGCCGCGCCAGAAGGAACGCAGCAGAGCACCAAACTTGCCCGGAGCCGGGTTCTACCCTGACCTTCTTCACGACGACCCCACGGATGTGCACGGGTGGCCCCGAGGTCAAGAAGCCATAGAAGTAGAGACATATACTTCGAATGTTTGGCACCACACCAGTGAGGATGGTACCTTTCACGTCATCCAGTACTTCAAGGGATACGAGCCTGTATCTGGCATGACCCTTCGATCCAAAAGGGCCTACAGAGGCCAACAGACTGCCACCATTGACCGGGTGTTCACCCTGCCCGAACACCAACGACAGGGATACGCCCGAGAAATTATGGATTATGCCCGATCCCACTTCCGTCGAGTCAAACACTCAAAGGACCTCACCGATATGGGCCGCCTATGGAAGAGAGGAGTCGGGTAACTCTGGGTCCCGGTTGTCAATCTCCTTCTTGTACCAGGCAACCACCGAGGCCCGGAAGGACACCGGGCACTTGGAAATGTGATGCCCCACATGGTCATATATCTGTTGCCAAGTATATCCATCCACGTGCATGGCCCATGCTCGCCGAAAATAAGGATACTTCTTCCTCTGGTCGGCTTCCCACCTAGCCTTAGCTGGGTCTAACCCTAGCCGTCTCCATGCCTGGCGTAGAGAGTGATGCTGAAGGTTGACTTCGGCCGCCAGGTCTTCGGTTCGCTCGTTGTTCATATACCGACGGTCGAAAAGCTCGCGAATCTTATTGGGGGATATTGGTTCATGGATGAAGTTGTCCCCCTCAACCCAGAATTTCTCCAATGTAGTGTACGTGGTTCCGTGCTCTTTGGCTACTTTCTTTGAGTACTCGCGCAGGGTCAAACCACTGAGGTCCCGAGTGAAGGTTTTGTTAGCCACGTCTCTAGCATAGTCGAGACGAGCCTGGCGGGGTTTGAACCCAAGGTCGTACCATCGCTTCTTGAGAGTGGTGAGGTGGCATCCCAACTCACCGGCCACGACAGGCAACTGGATGGCAACGTTCTTCACATACCGATGGAAAGCAGCAGTGTAGTCTTCCACATCCTGTTCGGACATGCCGGGGGGATTGGGGTTTTTAAGACCCATACGGCGCCAGAGGTGACGGAGCCAGTATTCGGACCGACCCACAGATTTGGCAAGGTTGGCCACAGACATCTCTCGACGGAGGTGCCGTTTCCAGAGTTCCTGCCCAACCTTGTTGTAAGAGCGATTACGGTCCCCAGTAAGGTCCCATCCGAGATCCCGAAACCTTTTGCTGAGATAGGCATCAGAAAATCCCAATTCCTTTCCGAGCTTAACAAGACTGATGCCATTCACCGCCTTGTCATACAGTATCTTGGCTTGCTCTTCGGAAATATTCTCTGTATACTTTCCATCCTTTCCTCGGACTTTTGGCATACAAACCCCCAAAAGAGGGTGTTTACCTCATTAGTTGCGGCACACCTAACAAGAGGTGAGCAAATGCGTACTATCATCCCCGGAAAGTCCACCGAAGGCAGCGACAGCAACGAGCAGCTCGTGCGTCGACTTTTGAACGCCAAGAAGCCTGTGTACCTGAAGAATTCCATTCCTCAGAATGTGCATATGATTTCCTATCCTCGTGAGGACGGAGAGAGCGACACTATCAACTTCCCGGACACGTACCTTCCCATCAAGATCACCGATGTCATCTCCACCGAGAATCTCATGAAGTCTCGGGACTTCTGGGCCTACATTCGTAGTGGCATTCTGGTTCCCGTTCGTCCGAAGGTGGCCAAGCAGCTGCTGAATGACGTTGATGCCGCGGATGAAATCGACCGCCTGCAGTCTCGACAGGGCCAGAACACCAAGGCCAAGGGTCTGGATCGGTTCAATTCCAAGCCCTCCGGCAAGATCGAAATCGACTTCACTCGTCCCGATGATGATGGCGAGGAGGATGCTGAGTCTACTCTCAATCGCCGCGTTCAGCACATCATGGCCACGATTCAGGCCGGACAGAACAAGTCAGTACGGAGTGGTCTAGCTGAGCTGAAGAGCATGGCCAGTGACCTGAGCCGTGAGGACTTCGGGTACCTGGTGGGCCACGGTACTGTCGTCGACCAGGAATCCGGTAAGGTGAATTCCCGCATCACCGACTGGGCCATGAAGCAGCTCAGCGTTACTCCCTGAGTATTCACGGGGCAGGCTTTTTGTAGGAGGTGAATCTTGGCTGAAGTGTTGCCTATCACCGTGGAAAGCCTGTCCCAGGAGGCAGCCGATGAACAATTCGGTTCCTCTCCCGGTGGGATTCTTGATGACGAAGTAATTGCTGCCCTCAACGAGCGGCTGCCGGACGTGCAGGAAGAAAGGGAGGAGAGCCTCGGAAATGCCGAGTCTTCCGGTTCCTCTTTCTATAGCCGGCAGCCGTTCATCTTCACCCGAGTCGGTGAACAAGAAGCAGGAATCTTCGTGTATGCGGCCCTGAATCCCACCGAAATTTCCTACACCATACCCACCCGAGAAGCACTAGAGAAATGTGGGGGTGGTGAGGTTAAGCACACTGCCCAGGCCAGTCTCGAAAGAGCCGAGAGTCTCGGCAAGTTTATTGATGAGATCGAGATTCGGTATACCCTCACTACTGGCAACGCTCTGCCCCTTCGATTCACAGACGGTGGCTTGGGTATCCCGGATGGTCTCGACACCTTCTATGCCTTGATGGCTCTCCTCCTTGAGAGCGAACGAGTATTGGAGGATGGTCGTTCCAACGATCTCATCATCAGCCAAAATTCGGTTACGTTTCCGATGATTACGGTTGAGGGCAAGCTCAAGCCCGAGGGGGTATCATTTGTCCAATCAGCGGATGACCCCAACAAGATCTCCGGAATTTCTTTTTCGGTGTCAGTCCACAAGACTGTACCCCGTCTAACCTCGGTCGAGGCTCTCCGTGCCGCCTGGGAGAATTCGGCCGATAGAATCGGATCCTCCTGATGTGCTCTTGGATACGCAACCTTCTGGTCCAACCCCAGGACGACCCAACCACTGACTCCGTACCTCCAATCCCGCAGGCTCCGCAGGCCCTGCCTGACCCTCCCCCTAGTGCAACCCCCAATCCTGCTCCTTCTAGAGGACTGGAGATATCCGAGACAGCTGTAGATGGTACCAAACCTCCTACTGAGGAAGAGACCATGCATCCGGTTCCAGAAGAGAAAAAGAAAGTCATAGACCAGGTCCTCAGTGTATTTGAGACCGGAAGCTCCGAGCCCTCCTACTCGAAGGTGGTGTTCCTCGATGACGGGGCTGGTATCACATACGGAAAGCATCAAAGCACCGATGGTGGCGGAGCCCTGGACCAAATAGTCATGAAATATATAGACTATGGTGGAAAATATGCTGACGAGCTTCGACAGTACCTTCCTCTTCTAGCCGATGATGAAACCACCAAGGCTAACCCTGACGATCTCCCCAAATCGGTTAAGGAATTGATGAACCTTCTTCAGGCTGCGGGTGAGGACCCACTGATGCAAGCCGCCCAAGACAAAGTGTTCGACGAACATTATTGGGACCCAGCCATCAGCCAAGCATGGGATATGGGACTAACCCTCCCCCTATCTTGGCTAGTATGTTATGACAGTACAATCCACTCTGGATCCAACGGCATCGCCCGTATCAGAAAACGGTTCGCTGCCTTACCTCCGTCACGTGGTGGGGATGAGAAGAGATGGACCAAGGCTTATCTCGAAGCCAGGCGAGCTTGGTTGGCCAGTCATCCCAATCCGGTTGTTCAGAATACTGTGTACCGCATCGATTCCATGCTTCAGCTCATTGAGGATGATAACTGGATGCTCGACGTTCCTTTCATCCTCCTCAAGCCGAAGCGGATGATCAATGGGTGACGACTACACCATGCGTGATGTGAGAACTTTTGCACAGCTTGCCCATGGCGACCAGCTGTATGCTGAAAGGTTTCCTTTTGTGATGCACCTGGACCAGGTCTTCTGGACTCTTAAGAAATTCGGGTGCGAGGATACCTTGATCCACAGGGCTGCTTTTCTGCACGATGTAGTCGAGGATACCCACGTTCAACTGGACGAGGTCCATGACTCTTTCGGCACCGATATGGCCAGGCTGGTCCATGGCGTGACTATGCCCGAAGAGATGAGCCGTCTTGAAGCAGTATCCGTTGTTGCCGACCATATGAAATTTGACAGCCAAATACAGACCCTCAAACTGGCTGACCGCATTTCAAACGTCCAACTAGCTGTATGGGAAGGCAACAAGAGAATCATGCGGTTCTACGCCCGGGAACACCACATCTTCAAACGAGCCCACACCGCCGGGCAAAGTATGGACCACATGTGGTCATTTCTAGATGACATGCTGAAGCCTTGGACCAAAAAGGACTAATCCTTTAGGCCATCCCATGCCTCCGGTCGGATGGCCTTCTGCCCTTTTGTTCTGCGGTCCATTTGCTCTCTGTACCAGCATCGGCCCTGGGGACAACAGCACTTCTTGTTGTCAGGACCAATGTAGTGACCCTTGCACATCTTGTTTGACAGAAATACACTGTCATCCAAGTATGATGATTGGTCAAGTCGTATAACGGAATCGTCACTCATGATGTAACCATCCAACGCAATGTTGCCCAGTTGATAGTGAGGTGCATAGTATTGTCCACGATAATGAGCAGCCACACGCCAAGCCAATCGGGGGCATCAGGAGCGGTGGAACGCTGTTCATACGTAACCCCCACCACATGACGTTTCCATCCTATACCGCCGGACTTCTCAAAGCCGCGGGTACGCATAATGGCCGCCGTGAACCATCCTTCCTTTCCGGTGCCCCAAAAATCAATCCAGTAGGAGGCCAGGCGCCAACGATCGATGATGAAATGAGTTCCAATGATGATGAACCACTGATATACATTGGAAACCAACAGCAAAAATGGAAGACCATAGAGCAGCACGTGTAGTAGAGCCGCCCAACTGTTCGAGGTCTTGCTGTTTGCCATCCAGTGGTTTTGGAGAATGTAATCTCCAATGAGATGGGCAAGAAGTTGTTCCATCTTATTTCTCCTTAGGGCAGGATAGATGCCCGCCTATCTTGGCTATAGATACACCACCACAGCGACCGTTGAACAGATGGTCGGTCACTTTCTTGTTGGTGGCTTCTGTATCCAACTCAGACAGCAATTCCCCAGTCTCCACATACCGCCAGGTCCAAACGCTATCTGAATCCCGCTGAATTGGAATGCCATCTAAGTACGCCCGGTCAAAGTCAGTTGGGTCAACCTTGAAAGTGCGTATCCACCTCCGGAGGACCCACACGAGAGGCTGCAAAGCACTGGCTGTTACCATCAAAACCCCAACGAACAGACAGAGATCCATCATGCCACCTTCAACTTTTTGATTTTGACTGGCTTAGCCCCAAAACTTGCACACTTGGCCCGGAGCTTCTTGACCCAAGAGATAGGAGCGTCACCTGGGTCCTTTTTGGCCGGGGCAGCAAACTCAATGAGGTCAATTTGGCCCTCAAGCTCAGACTTGGCCGCATCCCACAGGGCCTCCCCACCGTGGTCCCCATCCCCAGCGACGATTATATGCCTAAGCCCAGACCGCATAAGTAGGGAATCAGTCTTGGCAGCTGACCATGTCTCGGCTCCCATGACCGCCACGGCTGGAATTCCGTACCGCAAAAGACGGAGGGCATCAAAGGGACCCTCGGTGATGACCAAAACTGGTCCCTTTGAGATGCGATCCAGCATGAACCACATTGTATCGGTGGGAAGGTCCTTGGACGTCAGCCACTTTGGGTCTCCATCCTTTTCTACCGTACGGGCAGTGTACCCCACCATCTCGTTTTCATGAGTAATGATGAACATAGCCCGCCGACCGCCCCTGCGATCACGCATCCTACGGGCACCAATCCGAGTCATGAAGGACTCTGGTAGTCCACGCCACGGCCCCTTCCACGGGGAAGTGTTTCGCGGGATCGTGAATTCCTCGACGTCAGCAAAATTCACGTTATCCATGGACTGAAACCGACGCTTGATATAGGACCGGCCATCAATCCCAGGTCCATCAGACTTCAGTTTGGGAAGGCCCACCTTGACCGCGTAGTCATTAAAATCAGATTCATGGTTGCACCTGTGGCACTTGATCTTGCGACCACCCCGATGAATCCACAAAGACTTGGAAGTGCTATTGTGAAACGGACAGCGAACGTAGAAGAAACTTCCTTCCTTTTTGACTCGGTAGTCGATACCGAAAGTGTCGAGGAGGGACCGAATCTTGATGCCGGTTTCGTAGTCAGAACCTCGATGGCCCTCGGCGTGGCTGCGGTCAGTAGCCATGCTTAAGTCGCTCCGTAGTCGTATCTTTTCTCTGTTCGAGCCTGTAATCGACCAGAAGGTATCGCTTGAAGTTCCTCATAGGGCTGAAATCCGAGCCTCCTCTCTACCATTCTGCTACAGGGATATTGCCCTTACCGCTTGGGCCAAAAAAGGGAACCGGTGCCCCACCAAGGAATGGTCCCTCGGGGCCACTCTTTACACAGACATCGGAACCGCGGTTCACGCCTCTATCCAAAGGTATCTGGGCGGGGCTGGGTTCCTCTGGGGGTCATGGAAGTGCAATCACTGCGGGAAAGTCTACCTGAACCAGACCTCTCCTGGTGTCTGCTGCGAAGACCTGGTCGAGTACGTTGAATATTCCCTGGTTCATCCCAACCCCGAAATTGGAGAATTCGGGCACTGCGATGGTATCATCGTCCTCCCTCATAAGATGGGGTGGTTCGAATTGGAAATCAAGACGACTGGTCAGTCATTGGCTGCCAAGAGGAAGGAGCAGGGCCCGGCCGAGGAGCATCAACAGCAGGTGGGTATATACCACGAGATGTTTGATGCTGGATACGCTCGGGTCAGGGAGCGAGGACGCCCGGAACCTGGAGAGAGGCATGGACCTATCCTCATCGATGAGAAAGCCAAGATGCCACCAGGCCCTCACCTCAAGGTGGTTCTAGTCATCTACGTCCTTCGCGACAAACCCAAACCCCGCTACTGGATTCCTCTAGTCCGTCGCCCGCGACTGGGTGGTCTAGCCGATATCGAAAAGAATGTGCCCCGGGTCAAAAAGGCAATCCGAATTGGCACTTTGCCCCCTGGCACATGCAAAAAATACGACGATGCCAAGAACCCCTACAACTTCCGAGAGGTCTGTCCCTGGGCCAGAGAGGTCTGCTTCAACAAGACCGAGAGTCCCAAGTCGGCAGGTCGCCGAGTGTTCTTGTGGTCCAAGACCCCCCACAAAACAAAGAGAAAGGTAGACTTGAGCAAATCCTTCATCAAGAGGAAGAGTGATCGATAGATGAAGGACTGACGGCCCAGGGACGCTGCCCTAGCCGCAACCGCTAATAGGTACCGAAAGCGACCCTCGGATGCGGAGAAACGACTAAACTTCGGGTCTGGATCGCTCTTTCAGCACATCCCTTGAATCAACAGAGAGTGGAGACTTTCCCATGAACCACGCACCTTCGTCTGACGCCGGAATCGAAGAGGTTCAACCGATTTCAGTGGAAGAGCACAAGGTTCAATTTCCAAACGCCCTGTCTCAATTCGTCTTCACTCGAACTTACCCTCGCTGGAGAGAGGAAGACCAGCGCCGTGAGACTTTCGAGGAATCGGTTGAGCGCTATGTGACGTTCATCAAGGAAGAAAGGCCCAAAGTTCCCGCCGAGGTTCTGACCGAAATCAAGAACGCCTTGTTGTCCATGGAAGTGGCCCCGTCAATGCGCGCCTTCTGGAGTGCCGGACCGGCCGCCAAACGTGACAACACAATGTTCTACAATTGTTCTTTCATTCCCTTGGATTGCTTGCCCAGCTTTGGTGAGCTTCTATATGTTCTGATGATGGGCACTGGGGTTGGATACTCGGTTGAATCCAAATTCGTCAACAACCTCCCTACTGTGGCGAAGCCTATAGACGTTCCCCCTGAGTATATGGTGATACCAGATACCACCAAGGGATGGATGGATGCTCTCACCAAGGGTATGACTGCCTGGTACCAGGGCAGAGACATAACCTTCGACTTTTCGAAGATTCGCGAGGCTGGTGCCCGTCTCAAGACCAAGGGTGGTCGTGCCTCCGGTCCCCAACCACTCAAGAATCTCCTCAATTTCACCAAGAAGGTCATTCAGGGTGCCATCGGCCGGAAGCTCTTCACCGTCGAGTGCAACGATATTGCCTGCATGGTTGGCGAAATTGTTGTGGCATCCGGTGTTCGCCGTTCTGCTCTTATCTCCTTCTCTGATCCGACCGACAACAAAATGCGGGATGCCAAGAAGTTCCCCATCTGCCAGGAATGCGGATTCGGATATGCCACGCATCTCTCCCAGGTCACTAATGAGATAGGCGTGGTTGTCACAGACCACGAGAAGGCCCACCTCATGGAGGAGCATGGAATGACCGAGGCCGAGTATCTGGAGAAACATCCGGATGCCTACCTTGGGTTTGGGATGCACCGGTTCCTAGCCAACAATTCAGCATTCTGGTCCGAAAAGCCGAGCCGGGATATCTTCGATACTGAGTGGAAGGCCCTTCGTGATTCTGGGTCCGGCGAGCGTGGATTCTACTTCTTGCCCCCGGCCAAGGTAGCAGAGCGCGGTACCGCCGATATGAGGTCCAACCCATGTGGTGAAATTCTCCTCCGCTACGCCATGGCTACGAACCCCTGGACGGGTGAAGGCGGTGGTGGTCAATTCTGCAACCTCAGCGCGGCCATCATGCGCCCATGGGACACCGTCGACACCATGGCCAAGAAGGTATACATCGCCACCTGGATTGGGGCCATCCAGTCTACCTTCATTGATTTCCCACACCTTCGCCCGGCCTGGAGAAAGCACTGCGAAGAGGACCGCCTGCTTGGCGTGGATATCACTGGCCATTGCGATAACCCGGCTCTATCCACCGACGAATTCGCCATGAAGGCCCTCAACACAATTGCCAACTCCACCGCCAGTATAGCCTCGGGTATCCTGGGAATCAACGAACCGAAGAGTGTTACCTGTGGAAAGCCCTCAGGTAACAGCAGCCAGTTGTTCGACTGCGCCTCTGGGTTCCATACCCGCTACGCTCCCTATTACATCCGACGCGTTCGGGTGTCGGCTACCGACCCCCTGTTCCAGCTGATCCGGGACTCTGGTGTCCCCGTCCATAAGGACAACAAGTATCAGTCCTGGAACGACGCCGATTGCCCAACCTGGGTTGCTGAGTTCCCGGTCAAATCCCCGGAAGGTGCCATGACCCGGGACGACGAAGGAGCGATCGGTCAGCTCAACCGATACCTCCAGGTGATGAGAACCTGGATATCTACCCGAGGGCACAACCAGTCTGCTACCGTCTACGTCCGTGACCATGAGTGGGATGAGGTTGGTGACTGGTTGTTCGAGAATTGGAACCACGTCACGGGTCTATCCTTCCTACCCTATGATGGCGGAAAGTACAGTCTGGCTCCTTACGAGGCTATCACCAAAGAGCAGTACGAAGCCCTGGTCAAGGACTTCCCAGATGTGGACTACAACCTCCTCCAATTCTATGAGAAGGAAGACATGGGGCAAGGCAGTCAAGAGCTTGCCTGTGTCGGCGGGAGCTGCGAGGTCGATTGGTCAATCGGTGACGAACCTCCTCCCCTGGACGATATAGACGCTCTCGAAAGCAAGTAATAACATCTTCCTGTGAGCCCCGCTGCCTTTTTCCGGTCTCAGGCAGCGGGGCTCATCTATACTCGGGTGGGAGGACACTCTCCATATAATCCAGTTGCTCCTTGGTAAGACCAAGAAGGCAAACTTTCATAGGCCCGCAGGGTGCTTCCCGAATACTGGGGGTATCAGAGAGTGCCTGATACCGCCTTCAAGAAGTGAACATGGGCCTTGATGACCTTCCGAGCAGCGACGACCGCAAGCCTCTCACTATCATAGATAGAGCGGCAAGAAGTCCGTTTCCAGTTATCGAGGGTCTGGTCTGTAATCCCATCGGACAGAAGCCAGGGCCATTCAGTCAAATTCTGCCCGGAGAGAGGAACCAGAGAAAGGCCATAATTCCAACCCTCTTGGACCTGGGCAACAAGGTCACCCTTCCATGTCCCATCCCAATACCAGCCGTCGCCCTTCATGTCGCGACGAAGACCAGCTTGTTCGGCCAGCGATGTGACCGACATGGGGGAGTATTCTGAATCAGCCTTGTTCTTGGACAACTTTCCGTTGACCTTTCGGCGGAAACGCCCCACTACTTCCATATCAGAGCCCTGAACCTCGGTGATCTCCCACCACTGAAGCACAGGAAACGTGAGAGACATCCCTTCTAGGGCGTCGAAAGCGTCCTCGAATTCATCCCAGATGCCTCGAACCTCCTCGTGGTCCTCCATATCCGAGTACAAACGACTGACCATGAACACTGACTTCACGTTTCACCTCCTTCCCGATTGTAGCACGGCATAGAGGATCGCGCAAGGATCGCACTTGCCACCTTTAACGTGCCATGTTATAATACTGGTATAGGAGGCAATCCAAAATGTACAACACCGTCATCACCAAGCCCGTCGTCAACCTCGTCGATGACGTCACCAGGGAGCGGGCCGTCGAGGCCATCAAGGACGTCGAGCAGACCGCCCAGGGTGTGGCCGAGCTGGAGCGGATCGGGTGGGATGGGGATATGGACATGATGCGACGGGCGGTAGTCGACATGCAGCACAAGGCGGCCAAGGCCCGTTTCAGCGTGGTCGAGGCCACCTACAACCACTGGCTGGCCAACAAGTCCGAGAAGTGGCACATCGAGGTCGCCGAGACCGTCGCCGCCATGACCGGCGACTGCAGCGTGTGGAACAAGCACGGATACGTCCGCCTCTACGCCAAGGGCAAGAGCCTCGGGGACGTCATGTGCATCCTCGGGAGCTTCGGACGGCGGAGTCTCACCCTGGCGGCCAAGGGACACAACTGGGGTCCCCATCGCCGCTTGATGAACTGGTTGCGGTGGACGGCGTTCTGTGCCGAAATGGGGGTCTAGGATCGCGGTATTGCGGACTCCCTTGTGCCATGTTATAATGGTTATACAAGGAGGCAACATGAAGACTATGAACCGCGATGGCTGGCCCCTCTGGGAGTTGACGTACAGCGTGGATGGGGCTGAGGACATCACTCGCTTCTTCCGGCCCACGGGCGATGACGCAGCAGAGTTCGCCGCCGAACACGTGGCCGAGCTGGCCACCTATGCTGGCGATGTCGTCAGGATCGTCAGCCTCCGCCAGGCCGACAAGGAGGGCACCGTCGAAGTGTGGTTCGACGGTTACAGCCATCGCCGGACCATGAAGATGAAGTCCCCCACCGGCCGGACCCTCACCTTGGACTGTCACGGCCGGTGGGGCGAAATGTCTGAATCTATGACAGAGTTCGTCATGTGGTTCAACACTCTGAACTCCGACCAGTATAAGTGGCGCACCTGGTCTAAGAAAGTCATCCCTTACACTCTGATGGCCGAGTTCAAGAAGCTCGTCGAGTCCAAGTGACTTGAGAAACACCCAATCTGAGGAGGACCAATGGTCTTTGGTTACGTGATTTGGCATCCAGAGGCAAAGATGCTCATCGTCGAGGACTTGCCATCTGGCGGCTACCCTTGTACTTCAAGCACGCTGGTGACCAACAGTGACGTGCGTCTCGTTTGCCGTTCCACAAAGGAAAAAGCGGAGGAATACGCCGAGACACTCCCCAGTCACATGGGCGATGGTTGGGTCGCCAAAGCTGTTGGACTCATCGAATAGCACCCGCACCCAAAGGAGAGAGTATGTTCGATTCGATCAAGAAGATCAAGGACAAGAAGTCCAGGAAGATGCTGGAATACCTTTCGTACGGGTTCGAAGGGGAAGGAGAACGTCTGTTCGACTTCCTGGTTCACCTGGCCCACGTCGTTGGGGAGGGCGGAAACATCACCAGCCATGGCTACACCACCACGGTTCAACCCAGCCATGGGGAGTGGGAAGCAACCCTCGTTGTGGTTGGGAGGCAGGACGGGAAGTTCTCTGCAGTCCTGATTTGGGCAACCATCTGTGGAAAGGCAGAGGTGGTCCTCGATGGGATGTTTGGTCCTGACCGAGGGTCATCCCTGGCTGACGCCGTCATCAAGGCGGTGCGGGACCACACCACCAAGATCGGCTGGCATACGCCGGTGGACTTCTAGACGATCCTCATACTTGCGCCTCCTTGCATGCCATGTTATAATGGGTATACAAGGAGGTAGCAATGATCGACAGCATTCCCGGATACGACAAGTGGAAGACCAGTGGCCCGCCCGAGAACCCCATGGTCGATATCCTGAAGGTTTACGTAGAGTTCGACCCGACCGACGACCTCCACCCCTTCACAATGCACCTCACCCACGAGCAGGTTCGGGTTCTGAACGAATATGAGGAAGAGGTGGTGTCGTCCAAGGAACACTCGGAGCCCCTCCCGAGCTTCCCCAACGACCCTGCGGAGGCTCTGTCTGACCTCCGCGAGGTAGTGGACGGCATGAGCCACTGTTGGCTGGAGTACGACGAATACGACTCCGTAAATTTCACCTGGGGGCTGGCATGAAGGTCGTTCTGTGGCTGGATGATATGAGGGACCCCAAGTCCTACGCCTACAAGGACCTGCTGGACACCTTCTGTCCAGGTCGCGAAAAGGTGGTCTGGGCAAAGGATGCGTTTGCCTTCAAGGAGGAGTACCTTCAGGTATTCGAAGACCCCGACTCCCAGTTGGTTGGGGTCTTCTTTGACAACGACCTTGGGACCCCCGGAGGGGCGGACGGCCGCCATGTGTTCACCTGGATGGAACGGCACGTTCGAGAGAACAACATCCCCGAGTTTGAGTTGTACGCCCAGACCTCGAACCCCGCTGCCAAACGCGAGTTGAACGGTGGGTTCGCGTCCTTGCGGAGGTTCTGGGCAGGCATGGAGGACTAGGATTCCTAAACAGATTCAGGACATAGCCAGGAGGGCTAGAAAAATGAGCAAGATGAATGGCTTTGGGGTAGCATTTGAGTCCGAAGGCGACTTCTACGGTATGGAGGGGGCCATCCAGGAGATGCAAAGTGCCACTTGCGGTGCTATCTTCGATGGGCGCGGGGAACTCATAGTCGTTACAAACGACGAGCGATGCAGCCTAGAAGACTTCATCTCGGAATACGGCAGGATGTATGGCGAGAGCTATGCCCCCAGCAAAAAAGAAGTGGTGAAGACACATAACGTGACCGGAGACGTCACTGCCACGAGCAAGATGGATGAAATTGTGGCGAAGTACAAGAACGAAATCACGGCGGCGGGGGACATTCGTTTGAAGGACTAGACCAGCCCTCGGGCAATATCAACGGCTCGGTTGGCCTTCTCTTCATCGAATCCGACCCTCTCCTGCAGCCACCTTCCGAGGCCAGTGAGAGGGTCATTTGTCTCAATCTTCTGTACCTCAGCCTTCGGCATCTTTCGGGGCGTGCTCCGCACGAGGTCACCTCGCCAGGACCTCATGGCCTCGATGTTGGAGGTCTTCAAGTGCACCCAAGAATCCGTCTCGACCTGCTCCAGGTCCTTCGGGTCGTCAGTCTCCAGGGCTACAAGCTTCTTGACCTTAGGATGATTGTTCTTAATGAGCTTCGGCCTGGTAGGGTGGTCGAGGTCCACCAGCAGGACTCCCTTGTTCGGAAGCTCCGAGAACTTGTGCTGGGCTGGAGACCCCGGATACCAGGCGTTCTTGAGGCCAGACAGGGGCTGACGCTTGTGAATATCCCCCATGGCCCAGTATGTCACCCGGTCATTCTTCTTGATGCGGACACCCTTCCGAGCCTTCCACCCCGAGTCATCAGTAACCCCAGCCACCATCTCATGACCGACAACCACGACGGGGTTATCACCCTCCACTTTGCGAATCAGACGATCGACCATCCGGCCATACCCGGTATCATCCTCGGTGCAAGGTACCAGAACGAACGTGCATCGGGGCATGTGGAGGATGCGGGGCTTGGTCTCCGTGAAGAAGACATGCGGCAACCTCTTGTCCCTTTGGAGGATGGCAAGGTTGTGGAGGTTGGTATACCCGGATTCCAGTTCGTCGTGATTCCCCGGAATGATGACAATCGGGCGCTCGTCATACTTGAGCAGAGCCTCAAGGAAAATGTCCCTCACCTTGGGGTGGGGGTCCTTGTGGTCATATATGTCACCAGCAATCACTACATAATCGACATTCTTCTTCCGGGCCGTAGTGAAGATGAACTCCAGTATACCCTTGTACCGGTCAAGCTTCCACTGAAAGGGGACATCCAATCGGCGAAGTGCTCCCAGGTGAATATCTGCAGTGTGAAGCAATCGAACGCCCATCAGACCTTCCTCTTTTTCTTTCGCCGCCATATCTGATATTCACGGGCGGTCATTTCTGGAACAGGACGAATTGCTTCTGGCTCGGCCATGCACTGATTTTTGTGCCTCTCTGGAGGGACATAGACAGTATGGGTACCAAGGCACTCCTCTCCCTCGTGCATGTGAATGTCAAACACGTTGTCGAGGTCCGGAGTGGGAGACGCTCCAAGTTCTTTCTCCCTCTTACCCTCCTCGACTGCTCTGGCCTCAGGAAAGGTCTTCACCATCTTGTTACAGTGCGGGCACAGGTGTCTAGCCACGGTCATCCTCCGACAATCCTTTCGACCGGTCCCGACCCACATCCTCTTGAGACTTCCTAGTAGGAAGGGCAACAACTCCATCCTTATTAGAGGAGCCTCGAATTACAGACAGCACTGGCTCCAAGTGATGCGCCTGGGCTAGAACACGCGTCCCCTGTTCCAAGTCACTATACTCCGTGACGTCCATACCCAAAGCTTCAGCCACCATAGTTAGTGTACTCCCGGATTCCCGACGGGCTGACACCAGGGCCTCAATATGTAGAGTGTTGCGCCCCCGCACCTTGACCGTTGGAAACACTCCCCGAGCTTCGAAGAAGTTAATTCGGTCAATCCAGATGCCCAAGCGAGTGGCTTGACCTCTGGGAACCGTAACCATCAGCGTTACGGTTTCAAGGTCCTCGCAGACCTCAAACTCGACATCAAGGTCATCTCTGGCTGCGATCGCTGCTGCCGTGTTGAGAGCCTGGTGAGGCTTCACTTTTCTGCCTCGGCCTCAAAGAATCGCTGAAGGGCAAACCCGGAAACAGTCTGGCGTCTCCAAAGTTCCACCAGATTTGGCCCCTTCTTCTTACCCTTGCCGCCATTGTGAATGAGTTCGCAGAACGTCGTCCAATCCATGCTGACATCGTAATACCCCCTGATGCGGGGATATTTCATCTCCCCATCCTTGAAAACAGGATTGTGAAGATGGAGAGAAATGCGCTGCTTGCCTAGCCACTCAGCCTGACCGGTCATGATCAAACATTGGAAGATGTCATAGGCTATGTCGAGGCCCACCCCAGGACCACCACCCGTGCTGGTGTTGATCCGCATGAACGCCTGATGACCACCGGAGAACCCCTTGTTTTTCCTGATGGAAAGGTGGGCATACCCGTAGCGGTCCTTGCCCTTTCCGGTCCAGGACCGTTCCTTGACCAGACCACCCTTGTCAGCAGACCGGAAGTTCGGATAGGGAAGTTGGGTGTTTCCCTGACCGTTGGAAGACCGCTTGGCAACGCGGACTCGGATATCAGAGTAGAACTTAAGGGCGTTACCTCCCTTCTCATATTCCGGGTTACCGAAAGAAACACCAGGCTTCTCACCGGTGTGGTTAGTGAAAATCATCGAGACGTTCTTGCGACCAAGAAGACGCTTGATCTTCCGAAGACCTCGGGAGTGAACACCCGCCGGTCCAGCCATGTTTTCCTTCTCGGGG